>Ga0214544_1009224_pt1 | contig 15632 bp, 15 predicted proteins | sample CNSS3metaG_FD_160074 | JGI IMG/M metagenome (GOLD analysis project Ga0214544, IMG submission 160074) | Root nodule microbial communities from cowpea collected in UCLA plant growth center, Los Angeles, California, USA - CNSS3 | ecosystem: Host-associated > Plants > Roots > Nodule | place: USA...
TTGATTAATAATAAATAAAAAAAAATATATTTATATATAATTATATATATATATATATATATATATATATATATATATATATATATATATAATCATTTGAAAATGTTTAATGCTTTCAGGAATATTTATGAAATATTCATAAACTTACATTAATTGATTTAACTGAACAAAAATTAATAGTATTGTCAGTTTTAATCATTTATGTTTTTGTTATAATCTATAACAGTATAATTAATCAGATATTTTATTATGTCCACGTCTCGTTATTTCAATTTTATCTTTAATTTTTATTTTAAAAATTAATTATTATTTTATAAATAGTTTAATTTTAACCGTTATTTTAAAAACTTCTTCTATCATTATTTTAAAAATATCTTTTGTCTATATTTTTTATTTTCTAATTTTATATTTAGTAACTATTTTAAAAATTAATTATATATTTTTTATTCATCTTAACTCAAATTTATTTAAAAAATGCAAAAACACAGGCTCGACAATGCTTGTGTTTTTGCTAATTATAATAAAAAGGTTAAGTTATTGAAAACTCCGGAGATATTTAATATGTCCATATTAAGGTTTAAATCTTTATTTTCATCCTAATTTGGTCATCTTCTCTTTTAAGGGATTAATTAAGTTTTAATTTTTATTAATTTTAATCAATTTGGTCATTTTTTCTAGTGGTGTTTAAATAGTTAATGTATGTGTACACGTGTCAATTTTTGTTTTTTTTAATTCTTTTAAAAATTTTAAAAAATTTAAAAATTTAAAAAGTTTAATTTTTTATTTTATTTTTAAAATTTTTCTTAGAGAAGGAGTTAATAAAAGTTTTCAATTTCCCACGTTTTTGGGAAATTATGTTATAATAAATGTCGCATAATTAATATTTTATTTATTTTATTATTTAAATTCGTAATATTCGGTCGGGATGTTACATTTGGTATTAGAGCTTTGTTTTCAAAATGATTTTTGGGGTATTTGGGGAGTGAGCTTATCGTGTTTCGCTTGCAAGACTATTATGTTCCTTGTTTATGAAATTTTTATTGTGTAAGTCTTAACTGGAACTGTTTGGTGTGAACAACTGAAAATGTGGCGTGCTCAGGCTATGACTAATCGAAGGAGAAGGAATAATGCTGGAGTAGATGAGATCGCACATGTGGTTCATCGGATGGTGGATGCGATGCAACCTATTGCAGCATAACCCAAAGCTGTGGTAGCACCCACTCGTCTAGTAACTATGGAGGACTTCATGAGGCACAAACCCTCTAAGTTCACGGGCAAATCCATTCCTGATGAGGCAGATGCTTGGCTCATAGAGTGTGAGAAGATCTGTAGAGAGATAGAGTGCACTGATGTACAGAAGTTGTCCTTCGTCACCTTCCTGCTGGTGGTTCAGTCTCACCGCCAGGCAGCTCATGCCTCAGAACCCAAAACTGGGTTAATAACGATGTGTCGCCTAGCGGTATATGCATACCCGCTAGGCGGTTTCTGGGCAAAAACCCAGAAACTTGCGAAATATGGTCCAGATAGGGAAAATTTTCATACAATAAGGATCATACAATGTAGTGTACATTATTTACAATAGAAACACATTAAAACAACTCCCCTTACATGGATTCCTTGCTAAAACACGAATTTGGTTTGTGTATCCTCCAACCAAACCCTCATAACTTTTGGTTCCACTTTGTCAGCGTTGTTTTCAGTCTCACCTCTCCTTCAATCAGTACAACTCCTCTAAAATCCCTTGCCTAACCTTCACACGAAAATGTAGCACTCTCTTTCTCCTCCAATTGCCTTCTCTCTCTCTCTCAGTTACTACCTTAATTAAGTGTAATTAACACTAAAATGAAAAATGCTATTAAGTTTCATGTTAATGGCTAATCATGAACCATTATTTGGTTGTCTCCAGCCCACTAGGCTGCTCCTCTTGGCAGCTAGGGTTTCTATGCCTCTTCATTCCCATGCCAAAATAAAATTAAGCAAAAAGAAAGTTTTGGTTTCGTTCCTAACAAGGTTTGAACCCACAACAACTCAATCACCAACCAATTCATATTTGTGATAATTCCTATAATTTTAGGATTTCATTATCACTACTCACATTCAAATATATGAATAAAATAATGCACAATTTAAAATAACACAGAAATGACATACATAGGACTTAAACCCAAGTCCTTTCACACAATCAAGTACTCTCAACCATTTGAGCTAGTACTTTTCCACATCATAGCATTCCGCATTAAATGTCTTAAAGGCTTCTACTACCCGCATTTATTAAATAATTATTTAATTAACTATTTAATTTTCTCGGGTCTTACATTCCCCCACCTTTAAAGATTTTCGTCCTCGGAAATAGGACTTACCAGGAAACAAGTGCGGGTAGGATTGCCTCGTGCGATCCTCCATCTCCCAGGTCATCTCCTGAGTAGCCTTATCCCAAAGCACTTTCACGGTCCTGATCTCCTTCCCTCGCAGCTTCTTCACTTGAGAGTCGAGAATCCGCATTGGTCCGATATTCACTGTCAAGTCCTCTCTGATCTTAATGTCATCAAATTCCAGTACATGCGATGAATCTGCTATGTATTTCCTCAACTGAGAAACATGAAACACATTGTGCAGATTTGCCAAGTGCGGTGGCAGGGCGATCTCATAAGCTGCAGCGCTGATCCTCCTCAATATAATATAGGGCCCAACAAACCTCAGAGTTAACTTCCTTGATTTGATAGCCTTCCAGTACCCGCCGTCGGTGTTGTTGACATGAGAAGCCAAGGTGGTTTGCTTCTTGAAGATTTGATGAAGATTGAATGAAGCTCTTTTGAACTATCTATAAGCCATTACCATTGAAATGAAGCCTACATTGATGAATGAAATGAGATTTGATGATATCCATGGTGATCAAGGCTGGAATGTGTGCTCTCCATGTAGTTACATCATTTAGAAAGTAAAGTTGTAATTCATGTTGTAGACCTTATAGCATTAATTACATGTTTTTGGTCTTAAGTGTGTCTTTTAATCTGTTGAATGGCTTTTCAACAAGCTAAAATTTCTCTTTTAATCTGTTGAATGGTTTTTTAACAGGTTAAAAGGTTGGCTGCAGTAGTCTTAAACTGCAACAAATTCAATCAGTTGATTTAGTTTTTAATTGACTTAATTCACTTAAGTCAAGTGAAATCAACCGATTGATTTGAAAATCAACATGTTGAATTTCATAACAATTTGACTATAAAAACTTTGATTTTCGAAAGAAAGGTTGTTTGATCATTATTAGAGCACAAATTTGTTCTGGAAAGTTGTGGAAACTCTTTCCTTCGTGATCACATGTGTTGCAGGTGTTGAAGATTGATCTTGGATCAATTCTTGGAGCTTTTGGCTTGGTTTCAGGCTTGGAGAAAGTGGTTTGTGGTAGGATGGACTGTGCTACCACTGAGGTTTGATCTTTCTCAAGCTTTGTGTGTGTGTTGGTGTGATTCTTGTGTGATTCAAGAGTCTTTTGTGGTGTTTTTGCATATTTTGGAAGTGTAAGGGTGGATACTTTGTAAATCTTTTGAAATAGTGCAAAGTCAAGCACAGGTTGCCTTGACAAACTGGATGTAGCTCAGGTTTGAGTGAACCAGTATAAAAATCTCGTGGTATCCTCTCTTCTCTAACCTTTCTCTCTTGCTTTTTCATTTTAAAGTTTAAAGAACTTGTGCTTTAATCATCTTTTTCATGTTCTTGCATGTTTTCATAGCATTTACAGCATTGAGCATGTTTACATAATCATTTGGAACCTATCTTGATCATTCTTGTGCATTGTTCCTGGTTTAAAATTCAAATTCGCATTTCTGCAATTTTCCTAGTATTTCAGTCGACTGTTTTCCTATTTCAATCGATTGATTATACTAGAACAGAATCTATTTAGTAAAATCAATCAATTAACTCTATTTGTGATCAATTGAAAGTGTACAGTTCAGTACTGTTTGCATCCTAACTTGGTGATCTATTTGATTCAATTAAAGGTGGTTTTTAGCTTGCAAAGATAGCCTAAAATTTTAACTAGCCAATTCAACCCCCCTTCTTGGCTTTTCAACCATTTCAAAACTAACAGGTGTCACTTTGAGGAATACACGATCCCCGACCTCAAACTCTATAGGTCGCCTCCTCTTATCTACGTATGACTTCTGTCTGCTCTAAGTAGCTCTCATTCGCTTCTAAATCGCCTTGACCTTCTCAGAAGTCTACTGCAAGAACTCTGGACCTAATACTAGGGACTAACCATCCTGATTCCAACATAGCGGTGTCTTGCGTCGTCGCCCATACAAGGCCTCATATGGTTCCATACTTATACTGGAGTGATAGTTGTTGTTGTACGTGAACTCTACCAATTGAAGCATCTTACTCCAACCTCCTATATGATCCAACACACAAGCTCATAGCAGATCCTCTAATGACTAGATCGTCCGCCCCGACTACCCATTCATTTGGGGATGATATGCAGAACTCATCCTCAACTGGGTCCCTAATGCTGCTTGTAGAGACTGCCAAAAACGAGATGTTAATCTTAGGTCTCTGTCTGATACTATACTAGTTGGCACACCATGCAACCTGACTACCTCTCGAACATACAAATTGGCTAATTTATTGATAGACCACTTCTAATTAATGGCGAGGAAATGAGCACACTTTGTTAACCTGTCCACTATTACCCAGATTGAATCATACCCCTTTATAGACCTTGGCAAATGCGTCACGAAATCCATGGCGATACTATCCCATTTCCACTGCGGAATGTCTAACGGCTCAAGAGTACCCCCTGGTCTTTGGTGTTCAATCTTCGTCTTCTGACACACCAAGCAAGATGCCACAAAGTCAGCGATGTCAGTTTTCATTCCATTCCACCCGAAGGACTGTTTCATATCTGTTGACATGAGAAGCCATGGTGGTTTGCTTCTTAAAGATTTGATGAAGATTGAATGAAGCCCTTTTGAACTATCTTGAAGCCATTACCATTGAAATAAAGCCTACATTGATGAAGGAAAGGAGATTTGATGATATCCATGGTGATCAAGGCTGGAACGTGTGCTCTCCATGTTGTTACATCATTAAGAAACTGTATTTGTAGCTTGTAATTCATGTTGTAGACCTTAAAGCATTAATTAGATGTAGTTTGGTCTTTAATGTGTTTTTAATCTATTGAATAGTTTTCAACAGGTTAAAATGTCTCTTTTAGTCTATTGAATGGTTTTTCAACAGGTTAAAAGGTTGGCTGCAGTAGTCTTAAAATACAACAAATTCAATCAGTTGATTTAGTTTTTGATCAACTGATTTCACTTAAGTCAAGTGAAATCAACTGATTGATTTGAAAATCAACCTGTTGAATTTCATAACAGTTTGACTATAAAAGCTGTGATTTTTGAAAGAGAGGTCAGTTGATCATTTTAGAGCATGATTTTGTTTTGGAAACTTGTGGAAACTCTCTCCTTCGTGATCATAGGTGTTGCAACTGTTGAAGATTGATCTTGGATCAATTCTTGGAGCTTTTGGCTTGGTTTCAGGCTTGGAGAAAGTGGTTTGTGGTAGGATGGACTGTGCTACCACTGAGGTTTGATCTTTCTCAAGCTTTGTGTGTGTGTTGGTGTGATTCTTGTGTGATTCAAGATTCTTTTGTGGTGTTTTTGCATATTTTGGAAGTGTAAGGGTGGATACTTTGTAAATCTTTTGAAATAGTGCAAAGTCAAGCTAAGGTTGCCTTGACAAATTAGATGTAGCTCAGGTTTGAGTGAGCCAGTATAAAAATCTCGTGGTGTCCTCTGTTCTGTAACCTTTCTCTCTTGCATTTTCATTTTAAAGTTTAAAGAACTTGTGCTTTAATCATTTCTTTCATGTTCTTGCATGTTTTCATGGCATCTGCAACATTGAGCATGTTTACATAATCATTTGGAACCTATCTTGATCATTCTTGTGCATTGTTCCTGGTTTAAAATTCAAATTCGCATTTCTGCAATTTTCCCAGTATTTCAGTCGACTGTTTTCCTATTTCAATCGGTTGATTATACTAGAACAAAATCTGTTTAGTAAAATCAATCAATTAACTCTATTTTTGATCAATTGAAAGTGTACAGTTCAGTACTGTTTGCATCCTAACTTGGTGATCTATTTGATTCAATTAAAGGTGGTTTTTAGCTTGCAAAGATAGCCTAAATTTTTAACTAGCCAATTCAACTCCCCCTTCTTGGCTTTTCAACCATTTCAAAACTAACAATATCCCGATACATCTTAGTCATACCTGGATGTATGCTAAGACGACTTTTATGTCCTTCTTACATAATCTATTTTCTCAACCTCCAATTCCCAAGTACACATACTCTATCGCGAAATCGCAGGATGCCATATGATCCCATCCGATAATCCTTCCCTTTCTTAGTACCTAACCATCTCACAAACTGTTACAGCTCAACATCATTCTTTTGTTGATCTCGGATAGTTTCCAAGATATCACTAGTCAATGTTAGAACACTGCATCTGATATAATCTTCCCCCTTGAATTCCTCACATTCTAGTAAGGGAACTTGACTGTGCAGGCATACACATACAAGTTTGAGTTCTTGGCAATATTCTATTCGCCTACTGTCACGGAGGAATGGAGGTGCCAGAAGTATGAAGGTGGGCTGAAACATGAGTTGCGCCAATTCTTAGTACCATTCCAGATCAAGGAGTTTCCAGTCTTGGTGGAGCAAGCCAAGGAAGTCGAGCAGTTGGAGATGGAGCCCAACAGAGTGGCACGACAGCAGAAGTCCACGATAGATTCCAGACTGTAGAAGAAACCATACAACAGACCACCGACTTCGATAAGAAAACTGCAGTGTCTTAATTGTGGTGGGGAGCATCTGAGGAGGGATTGTCCCAAACACTTTGGCAGCTCAGGTAGCAGTAGTAGCACTAGCAAGTGCTATGTGTGTGATCAGACTGGACATTTTGCACGACAATGTCCTAACAAGAAGCCAACCAGTGGAACTCCATCAAAGAAACCAGTGGGAAAGCGGCCCAAAGCAGCATGACGAGTATATGCTTTGACCAGCACCGAGGTGACTTAATTAGGTAATCTGGTGCAGGAAACTTGTATTCTTTGTGGTGACAATGTGGTGGTATTGTTTGATTCAGAGCCACTCATTCATTCGTATCCAATGAATGTGTGAGGAGGCTTAGACTTCTAATGCGAGAGTTGGGGTGCAAGCTGATAGTTGCGACACCAGCATCCGGCGAGGTATCCACCAATTCTGTTTGTGTGGGATGCCCTATTGAAGTGGCAAGCCGCAAATTCAAGGTGAATCTCATATGCTTGTCGATGGAAGGACTAGACGTGATATTGGGGATGGACTGGTTGTCCAGCAACCACATCGTTATTGATTGTGGACAACACAATGTGGTATTCTCATAGAAAATAGGACTAGAGTTGATGAAGATTGAATGAAGCTCTTTTGAACTATCTATAAGCCATTACCATTGAAATGAAGCCTACATTGATGAATGAAAGGACATTTGATGATATCCATGGTGATCAAGGCTGGAATGTGTGCTCTCCATGTAGTTACATCATTTAGAAAGTGTATTTTAAAGTTGTAATTCATGTTGTAGACCTTATAGTATTAATTAGATGTTTTTGGTCTTAGGTGTGTCTTTTAATATGCTGAATGGTTTTTCAACAGGTTAAAATGTCTCTTTTAATATGTTGAATGGTTTTTTAACAGGTTAAAAGGTTGGCTGTAGTAGTCTTAAACTACAACAAATTCAATCAGTTGATTTAGTTTTTAATCGACTGATTTCACTTAAGTCAAGTGAAATCAACCGATTGATTTGAAAATCAACTTGTTGAATTTCTTAACAATTTGACTATAAAAGCTGTGATTTTCGAAAGAGAGGTCGTTTGATCATTATTAGAGCACGAATTTGTTCTGAAAAGTTGTGGAAACTCTTTCCTTCGTGATCATATGTGTTGCAGGTGTTGAAGATTGATCTTGGATCAATTCTTGGAGCTTTTGGCTTGGTTTCAAGCTTGGAGAAAGTGGTTTGTGGTAGGATGGACTGTGCTACCACTGAGGTTTGATCTTTCTCAAGCTTTGTGTGTGTGCCTGGTGGTTTTCCAGGTCAGCAAGAGGGTTCTTGCTGTGTTGGTGTGATTCTTGTGTGATTCAAGATTCTTTTGTGGTGTTTTTGCATATTTTGGAAGTGTAAGGGTGGATACTTTGTAAATCTTTTGAAATAGTGCAAAGTCAAGCTCAGGTTGCTTTGAAAAACTGGATGTAGCTCAGGTTTGAGTGAACCAATATAAAAATCTCGTTGTATCCTCTCTTCTCTAACCTTTCTCTCTTGCTTTTTCATTTTAAAGTTTAAAGAACTTGTGCTTTAATCATCTTTTTCATGTTCTTGCATGTTTTCATAGCATTTACAACATTGAGCATGTTTACATAATCATTTGAAACCTATCTTGATCATTCTTATGCATTGTTCCTGGTTTAAAATTCAAATTCGCATTTCTGCAATTTTCCCAGTATTTCAGTCGACTATTTTCCTATTTGAATCGGTTGATTATACTAGAACAAAATCTGTTTAGTAAAATCAATCAATTAACTCTATTATTGATCAATTGAAAGTGTACAGTTCAGTATTGTTTGCATCCTAACTTGGTGATCTATTTGATTCAATTAAAGGTGGTTTTTAGCTTGCAAAGATAGCCTAAATTTTTAACTAGCCAATTCAACCCCCCTTCTTGGCTTTTCAACCATTTCAAAACTAACAGGTGTTACTTTGAGGAATACACGATCCCCGACCTCAAACTCTATAGGCCACCTCCTCTTATCTACGTATGACTTCTGTCTACTCTAAGTAGCTCTCATTCGCTCCTAAATCGCCTTGACCTTCTCAGAAGTCTACTACAAGAACTCTGGACCTAATACTAGGGACTAACCATCCTGATTCCAACATAGCGGTGTCTTGCGTCGTCGCCCATACAAGGCCTCATATGGTTCCATACTTATACTGGAGTGATAGTTGTTGTACGTGAACTCTACCAATTGAAGCATCTTACTCCAACCTCCCATATGATCCAACACACAAGCTCGTAGCAAATCCTCTAATGACTTGATCGTCCGCCCCGACTACCCATTCGTTTGGGGATGATATGCAGAACTCATCCTCAATTGGGTCCCTAATGCTGCTTGTAGAGATTGCCAAAAACGAGATGTGAATCTTGGGTCTCTTTCTGATACTATACTAGTTGGCACATCATGCAACCTGACTACCTCTCGAACATACAAATTGGCTAATTTATTGATAGACCACTTCCGATTAATGGCGAGGAAATGAATGTGTGAGGAGGCTCGGACTTCTAATGCGAGAGTTGGGGGTGGAAGCTGATAGTTGCGACACCAGCATCTGGCGAGGTATCCACCAATTTTATTTGTGTGGGATGCCCTATTGAAGTGGCAGGCCGCAAATTCAAGGTGAATCTCATATGCTTGCCGATGGAAGGACTGGACGTGATATTGGGGATGGACTGGTTGTCCAGCAACCACATCGTTATTGATTGCGGACAATGCAATGTGGTATTCTCATAGACAATAGGACTAGAGTTGATCTTAGCTTAAAAGGTGATGAAGGAAATAGAAGCTGGAGTTACTTGTTACATGATAATGGCTCAAGGGGAAAAGAAGAGTACAACTGAGCATATCAGAAGCATACCGGTGGTGGATGAGTATGCTGATGTGTTTCTAGAAGAAATTCCAGAACTATCGCCAAGTAGGGATGTAGATGATGTTGTAGATGGTTCTGGTGAGACATAACATCAGAGAGGGGCTAGTTAGGAAATACTTTTCATGGAGTTTATGATTTTTATGTATTTCATTTATCATTTATGGTTTTGAATAATTTTGTAAATCTTTATGTTACCATACTTGGATATTGTAACCGAGCTTTATAAATTGTGGTTTTTGATCATTACCAATGTGATAAATGTTTTAATTTTCCCGCGTTTTGAGAAAAGACATTATATTAAATAAGGTTTTATTTATATTTTCTATTTTATTTCTTTAAAATTAGTAATATCCACCCGGAATGTTACAACTGCTATTCCTCTATTTCCCTAAGGACAATTGCTATTCCTCTACTCCCCAAAGGACGACTAGGGTTTCTGGTCATCTACCAATGTAGCAAAAAATAATCAAGTAAGCGTAAAAAAAAAAGAACTAATTAGTGCTAATCAAACTCTACAATAGAAAGATTAGCCATAAAGCAAGCCTTAGAACGTAATCATTTGATTACTCTCATAAGCAATGTTACCACGTCATTTTGCCATGATTAGCCCCCACAAAATGTAAAAGCCCACTAAGAGTACTATAAATAGAAGATGTAGATAAGTTAGTTGATACCTTTTTTTTTATATCTGTATTTATTGAACCGAACTAAAATAATAACTTATTTAAATGTTAGAGTATCTTTTATAGATAACCCATTAGGAGAGCAACTGGTTTGGAAGGACCGTCGAAAGTCAACAACAATAAGAAAAATACCAAAGAGGACCTAAGAACATGGAATTAAGGTGATATTCAACCTGTACTACACCAAGGCGGCCTAACAAAAAACACTCACACTTCCCATCCTTTGTTGCTATAGATATACCGACACAGGCTGGGGGACTGGTGTACTACACCTAGGTGGCCTAACATGACTATAACCGTAAAATCCGCCTACATAACCCCCGAGGACGCAAATAATCACCATATATGTCGAGCGAACAAGAGTAAGCGGCCTAAGCCGCAAACTTAAGAAAATGAAACAAGAACTTAACATACTTAAAGCATTACTAGCAAAGCCCCTAGGGCCCACAATAATCTAGCTAAGGGGCATGGGCTAGGCCCAGGCCCACTTGCGGTCCAAACAAGGGCTCAGCCCATGACGTGGCCAAACATAATTAATAATCTATAAATATGCATGGGCCCCAACAATTAAAGGTATGCATTCATTAATCCCTTAATCACAAGATTTGACTTTTCTGAGAATTCTTTGCTAACTTGAGCATCAGAGTCTTCTCCGCAGGTAACCCCTCTTGGGTCCAAACCGGTCCAAAGTGAGACACCAGCAGATAACATATGTCAACCGGAAGGAAGCCTACTAAGGAAATTGCGGATTGAGGTAAAGTAACACCGTGGGGCATGAAGTAATACTTTACGGATCAACCCACACTCTCTCGAAGATGGTTTCTACCCGCAATAGAGCTGGAGTCACCAAACAAACTGAAGCAGGTCCTGTAGCACCTGCCGGTAGCACCTCGGACTTGGCCGCTATCCTTGAAGGCCAAGCCAAAATGCAACAAGAGCTAGCTGATCTGAAGAAGCGCAGTGCTGATGAGATGGAAGCACTCAGACAAGAAAACTCCTGACTAAGGAGGAAGATTGAGGCTGATCCCACCCGAAAGGGAAAAGCCAAGGAAACGTCAGAAGCCACAAATTCCCCGACTTTCCAGCCTAGTGAGGAAGAAAGTCAGTACAATCCTACCCAGCACACCTTCACCACTATCGCAACCGAAATCGTGACGGGACGACGAACCAAAAATTAAAATTTGTAAAAACAGAGTTTGGAGTCGCCACCATAGTTGTTATAGGAAATTATGGAAAACCATAACAAAAAAGCAAAGTCTGCGAAAAACCAAAATTTGGGTCTGGAAGTCAGTTACGCGTGAAGAAGGTATTAGCACCCCACAACGTCCGTCCTAAGACGGTACCTTTAATTAAATGTGCAAAAGTTATGTGGTTTTTCAAAATATTTAATTTTTTCCAGAATTAGTAATAAAAGAATGTACAAAAAAAAACAACAAAACTATTTTTTTGATTTTTTGGCCCGACGAGGATTAATCCTCGCTCCTACGTATCTCCATGTGAATGGAGAATCAGGGTTACGTAGTTCTTTATGAAAAACTATTTGGAAAACTATTTGAAAAATGATTTAATTTGTTATATAATTTTGAAAACCTTTTTATTTAAATTCTAGTATTATTTTAAAATTGGTGTCACGTGACGTGAGCGGCCGGATAGACACTTCAAATAAATTCTTTTTTTTTAATCTTTTATTTTTTATTATTTTAATCATTTATAAATTTTTAATATTTTTTTAAAGTTATTTTAGAGTAGTTGTGGATGTCATTGCGACGTGAGTAACCAAATAGGTATAAAAGAGTAAACAAAGAAAATTATATTTTATTTTTAGATCATTTGTATATATTTTTAGAAAAAACAAAAGTCTAAATTAGATGTCATGCGACACGAGCGGCCGGGCAGACAATAAAGAAAGGGAAAATATATATTTTTATGATTAAAAAAAAGAATGAAAATTGAAAAAAAACTAAATCAAAAGATGAAAGAATTGAGAGTGACGTACCTTAAAACAATTTCAATATCTCCTCACCTTTTTTCTTTTTTTTTTGTTTTTTTGCTTCCTTTTCTAAATTTTGTTTGTTTGTTTGTTTTTCCAATAGAGATAAAGATGAGAGGTGTCTATGTGGGTGATAATGAGAGAAAGAGAGAGTGTAGAGAATGTTTTCTTCTGTTTTTTTTCTACCTCCTTTAATATTTTTTTAAAAGAGAGATAAAAGAGAAGGTGTGTGTGGGAGTGGTGATGGGAAAGAATTAGAGAAATGTAGAGAATTCTCTTTTTTTTTTTGACAGAGTGCGTATTTATACTCACACCTTGCAATATGAATGCAATCTCAGCCTTAATTGTAATGAATAATATAAGGAAGGAATTGGTCATGGTAGCAACAAATTATGGGGATCAAATCGCAGCAAATCAAAGCACAAAATCAATCATCATCAGTAACAAATCAGAGCACAAAATCAATCCCAATTAGTAATATTGATTCTTACCATTTGAAGAGATATTACTTCTAATTATTACAATCATATCACTAATTTCTATTTTAGGAACAAAGTGTAGACAATATGTTGAGTTGTTGGGCTCATGAAGGAGTGCAATAATTAAAAACAAATTAAGCTCTTCTTTTTTTCTCTTTTTTTTTTCTTTTTTCCATCTCTTTTTTTTCTTTTTTTTTATCTCTCTTTTTTTACTTTTTTTTTTCTAAAATTAAAGTTTGAAAAGCTTTGAAGAAAATTTTGTTTCACATTTTTTTTATTAACTAAAATGCTTTTTTATTTTTTATTTTTTTAAAATAAATTTATTCACCCGTATGAAATTGGGTGTTGACAACCACCACTCAAAAGACTCCCATCATCTCGACCCATCATACACACTTCCACCCCACCTTCCCAGGACACCCCATAACACCTACCCCCACTGCCACCCTTCCCACTACCCGAATCCCACCTCACAACTTTACCTCCACCCTTCCCACTACTCACATCCCACCTCGTAACTTTACTTCCACCTTTTCTACTCTCATCCACCATCCCATTCCATCTCACTCGTTACCATCCCAACCACCCAGGCGCCGCCCTTTTACCGATTTCATCGCCAACACTCCTCTCCCTGCCTAGTGAGAACCTTTCACGCTGGACCGTTATACAAGCCAAATTGATCCAGACAAGCACCTCAAAGTGTACATAACACACGTCGCCCTCTATACATCGCATGATGTCGTTTTCTACAAAGCCTTTCCAACCACCCTTATAGGCCCCGCACTCGAATGGTTCACAACTCTACCTCCATACTCCATTGACTGCTTTGACACCCTCTCCCACATGTTCACTACTCATTTCGCCGGCAACCGTCCACATCAAACTGCAACCCTCTCTCTCCTTGACGTCAAACAAGAACAAGACGAGACACTGCAGACCTTCATCGACCGTTTCAGCAAGGTCGCTCTCCGCACGTGGCACCTTAACCAAGAGATGATACTGCAATGTATGACACTCACTCTCAAACCCGGGCCCTTCGCTAACAACATCTACCTTCACCCACCTGCATCCATGCACGAACTGAAGCTCCACGCTGCAGACTACATCAGCATGGAAGAGATGCAAACCCTCCACATGAAGTTCTGCAACGAATACACACCCTCTACTGCCCCCGCCCCCCAAACCACCTTCACGACCTGATCCTAGACCCAGAGAACCCCGACAACCTCACTTCACCAGATACGCACCCCTGAATGTTCCTAGATCCCGCCTTCTTGATGAGCTCTTCAAGCCGACCTCATCCCACCACCTCGCAAAACGTCCAATCCTCCCAACGCCGACATGACCAAATATTGTCGCTATCACCATAACAACGGCCATGCCACAGACGAATGCAAAGCACTCCAAGAAAAGATTGAAGAATTGGTTCGTGCTGGCCATTTCCGCCGCTTCATCCGCAGAGACGACCACCCACATCCTCCACGATCTGACCACCAATACCCTTCTCGCGATTTTCGCCATGACAGACGTCCCAACCAACCCACATGCCATGACCCCCACATGCCCACACTGATGTTGCCCTAACTGATCCCCCACTATGCGGCACAATTAACACCATCTCTGGCGGCTTTGCTAGTGGCGGGTCCACCTCCTCCGCTAGAAAGAAGCATCTTCGCCAACTCTAGTCCATTAACCACATAACCCACTCCCACCATAGGCGCCGCATGCCTCTCATTACCTTTACAAACGATGACTTTCATGGCGTTGATCACTAGCAGGATGACCCCATGATCATCACGGTCGAGCTTGAAAACTACGCAATCAAGAATGTCCTTATCGACCAAGGCACTTCAGTCGACATCCTATATTGGACGATATACCAAAAACTACAACTTCCCACCACTGCCTTGGTTCCCTATGATGAACCCACATACAACTTCTCCGGGGAGAAGGTCTCCACTCGCAACTACATTGACCTTCACATCGTCTTTCGCGATGTCACTCAAACCAAAACAATCTCTATCCGTTTTGTTGTCGTAGACGCGCCTACATCATGCAATGTCCTCCTCGGCCAACCATGCCTCAACACTCTACGTGCTGTCGTATTACACCTCATCTGGCCATGAAATTCCCCTCCCTATCTGGAGACATCCTTACCATCCACGGCGACCAAAGGCTCGCGCGAGAATGCTACATGGCCAGTCTACGACCACAACTACCCATCCTTTAAACAAACAACATTGAACGTCCACCTGGCTCTAACATAGTCTTATCTTGAGATGATTTGGACCCCAGAGTAGACCGTGATGCACGCCTCAAGCCTGTCGATGAAACCATACCCTTGGAACTCCCTAATTGAGGCACCCTCAAATTGGGCACCGGCCTTCAACACGAAAAGCGTGAAATACTTACAGCTACCCTCATCAGCAACACCGACCTCTTTGCCTGGTTATCCGTTGACTTACCCGGCGTTGACCCTCAGGTCGCGATTGATAACAAATTGGATAATGCTGTCGTTGACGCGATCAAATTAATACTACTAAACTATAGCAACTTCAGTATTGCTAAGATAGTAGTCAAGAAAATAGAAAGGGTAAAGTAACCCAAAGTCGTCTCCCAACGAACACGGAATTGATTTTTAACAAATTAGTTCTTATAAAACTATACAAATGAGTTAGTCAAATAAAATAAAAAATATAGGGGATTAAGATAAACAAAGATAGAAATAAAATTTAAAAGATAAAAAGAAATAAA
>Ga0214544_1009225_pt1 | contig 15628 bp, 13 predicted proteins | sample CNSS3metaG_FD_160074 | JGI IMG/M metagenome (GOLD analysis project Ga0214544, IMG submission 160074) | Root nodule microbial communities from cowpea collected in UCLA plant growth center, Los Angeles, California, USA - CNSS3 | ecosystem: Host-associated > Plants > Roots > Nodule | place: USA...
CAAAATTGCTAATTTTTACAAAAATTGGGACTAAATTGAGACAAATTTAAATGAAGGGACCAAATTGAGACTAACAAAATGACACGTGTCAGTATTACGCCACGTGTCACTGTCACTGCCACGTGGCACGATGACAACTTGACACGTGGCAATTTTTTGATTTTTTTTAAAAATTTCAAAAAAAAAATAAAAAATAAAAAAAAAATTCAAAAAAAAAATAATAAAAAAATTCAAAAAATCGAGGAACTGACACGTGGCACTTCCTCTAACGGCGTCAACCTTGACTTAACGGCAAGGGCAAACGTGAGACGTTTCAACAAAAAAGGGGACCATTTTGAAACTTTTAAAAATATGGGTACCATTTTGAGATTTTGACTCCAAAATGGGGACCAAAGGCATAATTAAACCAAATATTTATTTGGAAGACTTTAGTCCATAAGTGAAATAATTGATATATATAAGTGTAAGTTATTTTTTCTTTTTTTTTATACGAACCACAGGTCAGTTTGCACAGATTACGAACTTTTGTGGACCAGACTTCTACAGGTTAACAGACTCAATAACCTGACCCATCTTACGTTTTTTTTTTTTGCAGGCATGTGGACCAACTTGTCAATCAGGCCATATTGTCACTTTTATCTAAAACTTTATTTTACGGACTGCGAACTTTTGTGGACCAGACTTCTACGGGTTAACGGGCTCAATGACCTGACCCACCTTACGTTTTTTTTTTTGCAAGCATGTGGACCAGCCTGTCAATCAGGCCATATTGTCACTCTTATCTAAAACCTTACTTTATGGGCTGCGAACTTTTGTGGACCAGACTTCTACAGGTTAACAGACTCAATGACCTAACCCACCTTACGTTTTTTTTTGGGCAGGCATGTGGACCAGCCTGTCAATCAGGCCATATTGTCACTCTTATCTAAAATCTTACTTTACGGGCTGCGAACTTTTGTGGACCAGACTTCTACGGGTTAACGGGCTTAATAACCTGACCCACCTTGAGCTTTTGTTTGCAGGCATATGGACCAGCCTGTCAATCAGGCCATATTGTCACTCTTATCTAAAATCTTACTTTACAGACTGCGAACTTTTGTGGATCAGACTTCTACAGGTTAACGGACTCAATGACCTGACCCACCTTACATTTTTGTTTTTTTGCAGACATGTGGACCAACCTATCAATCAGACCATATTGTCACTCTTATCTAAAACCTTACTTTCTTGAGAACTGCTAACTTAGGTAAAAAAATGTCTACCACCTATAAATGCTTAAAATGAATTTATTTAGCAGAGACAACTTTTTAGTCTATTGTGAGACATATTTGAATTTTAAAAACATGTATTTGATAAGATAACTAATAAAAAAAATAAATTTGACATATAATAAAAATTATATAATTTTGTTTATATAATTTATAGACTAACTTACTTGTTCTCTGAGAAATACTTTTAAATAAATAAGTTACTTAGTAATAAACAGTTAACAATTATCTTATATTAAACAGTGAACCCGTTAACAACTATCTTATTACTCAATTAACTACTATTTAGTTATTTTAAAAAGGTTGAAACTGACCATTTTAAAACAATACCTATATTTAATTTTCCAGATCAACAATATATTTTATTTGATTAGTAAAAATTGAAGGCATTAACTCATTCTACTTAATTAAGTGATATATATTCCTTGATTAGTCAATAATGTATTAATATAGAAATAGATGACTTCAAAAGAGATAACATATTAAAAACAAATAAATGATCAATAAATGATATTAAATGAATTGTTTGTATTAATAATTAATGAAAATAGTAGCTATGAATACATTGTAGAAAATGTTATTATTTTTCTAAAATAGTTAATCTTTATATATCTCTTTCTATAAATGAAGAAAATGCAACAATAACAACCATTATTATAAAACTGATAAAAACAAATGTGTTTGTACATATGTGTTCATTTTTTATAATAATAAAAATTAATTAAATTATAAAAAATATAAATAATTTTTATAATTTTAATATAGATATTTTTTATTTATTTTATAAGTATTCTTTTATAAATATATATATAAAATATATATATATATATATATATATATATATATATATATATATATATACTTTTATATGGTTTTAATTAATAATTATTATTGTACACTGTTATCTAAATTTCATTTTCATTTGAAGGAGCTAAAAAATCCTTAATCTCAGTATCATAGTACAATAGTCATAATAAATAATTTATATTTATTACTTGATCCATGTATGTTGATAGATAAGAGATAAAACATATGGATATATCTTTTATCAATTATTTTGTTCTTAAAAACCAATGTTGTTAATTTAATATTTTCTTCAGTCCTTAACATGGAATATTTGTAATGCGATAAAAAATATGAATAAAAGTAATTGCAATTAATCTAGTTAAGTATTTATAATTCAGCACTAAATCTTGTTAACTTCTTTTATCAAAAAGATGAAAAAAGAATTTTAATAATCTTCAAAAATCACTAGTTTTTTTTTCTCTCATAACTATATATGTAAGAAATAATAATTTTTAATTTTTTTTTCTTCTTTATATATTATTATTTTAACCTAATAGCAAAAATAAAAGCAGAAAATTAATTTGGATTGATAAGCATGTTTGAAATAGAATTAGAGTAAATATAGATGATGAGACAGGTCTTAGAAAAAGTGGAAGAAATTCCATATTTTATTTAGCAGAGTGTCTGAAGAGAGAAGAAGATACAAATTTGTCCAAGAAAGTGAGAGGTGAAATACCGAAAGTGGGTAAACCCCCCCAAATAAAAACCAAAGACATTTCTCCCTCTTCGAGCAATAGGAACACAGCAATAGCTTCTGGTGATCTCGTTTTCTTACAGTGCTCTTCCCCCTTTTCTCTCCTCTCTCTCTGTCTCTCTTTCTCTCTCTTCCATTGCTTCCCCTCAAGTAACGCCCACGCGAGGTCAATTGCGTAATCGCCATGACTGTGATGACTCCTGCTCCCATTGACGTACGTTTCTTACCCTCACTCGGCAACTCCCCCGTGCTCCTTTTCGCGGCTTCATTCACTCGCGCGTTTTCAATTTCGCTTCTCGTTTCTTGTTTTCTCTTATTTGCTTGCATGATTTTGTTCCTTTTGCTGTTCGGGTTAATGGTGTCAATTTGATTGTCGTTCTGGTCGGAGGGTTGGGTTGGCGGGGAGTGATGGGGTTTCGTCTAGGGGTTGTGGTTTTGATCTGCGAGACTGGAATTTGCTTCAATTACGATGCATTTCGTGCTCAGATTTTGGGGATTTAATTGGCCTTGGTTCTTCGGTGGATCCGAAGTACGGTTATAGTGATTAGTTTTTGTTTGGTGTTTGGCTCATGCAGCAGCAGGAGGATGAGGAGATGCTTGTCCCACACACTGATTTGGCGGAAAATAATCACCAACCCATGGAAGGTACTTGTTGCTTTCTTACTCTTTTGATCCGTCGAGAAATCCCTGCTAGTTTTGATACTCCATATATTGGCTTTTATGTGATCGATTGGTATTTCTCTTAGAGTAGAGGAACCACTTCATGCATTTTTTTTTTTATTGACAGAGAGACAGGAAGGGAGTGACCGAATTCGTCCAAGAGTTTTAGGTTTTCTAGGCAAAAAATGTTTTCTTGTTAGTTGACATTTAGGGATGTTGTCTATTTACAATGTTTTCTTTTTTTTTTTTTTTTTTTTTTTTTTTTCTGTTCGTGTCATTGTCTTTCTTTCTCCTCTTTTTACTCATTTCTTTTAACAAGTAGAGAACCTAGTTTTTTTTTGTCGCATCTCCTGTTCTGTTTATCGGCTGACTTAAAGCATGATACTTAATTGTTTTTTTTTTTCACTGATTTTGATGATTGTTAGTTGTGGCACAACCTGATGCTGCCAACACTGTGGAGAGCCAGCCTGTCGAGGATCCTTCATCGACAAGATTCACGTGGAAAATTGACAACTTTTCTAGAATGAATTCGAAGAAGCTTTATTCAGAAATATTTGTTGTTGGTGGATATAAATGGTATCAACAATCTTGTTTTCATATTGGCTTAGTTTATTAATGACGGACCTATCTCTACTGATCTTTTCTGATTTTTGTCTTTACTGAGCAGGCGTGTACTTATTTTCCCGAAAGGGAACAATGTGGACTATTTGTCCATGTATTTAGATGTTGCAGATTCATCTAGTTTGCCCTATGGCTGGAGTAGATACGCACAGTTTAGCTTGGCTGTTATTAATCAAATCCATAATAAATATTCTGTGAGAAAAGGTAGTCTCTTAAATTTGTTCCTTGCCATTGTTACAAGATGATGTACCATATATGTATGTAGAAAAGATCATTGCTTGAACTAAAGTTATAGAAAATGGTTGGATTTTTGTTGCAATTAATTTATGAACAGCTTATGTTTGTGTGTGTGTATTTATTTCCTTGTAGTATGGTATCTAAATCTAGATATATGACTTATCCTGAACGAACTATTATCATTAACATGCTAAATAAAACAATGCTCTTTCTCATGGCACTGGTTATTGGTTAAGAAATAAATGGTAAAGTATTTATTATTTCATGCATGTAAGTGTAAAGGCAAGTATTTATTATTTAGTGCATGTATTTACCTTTTATCTAGTACTTTGTATTTTTGAATATTAATAAGTGAAGAAAGTGAAAATGGTCATGGTTTTTAGGTATACTCTTGTCATTTCTTGTTCTAACTTTGTTTTACACAATGTAGACACACAACACCAATTCAATGCGCGGGAAAGTGATTGGGGTTTCACGTCCTTTATGCCGCTTGGTGAATTGTATGATCCTACCAGAGGGTATCTTGTGAATGACACTCTTGTAGTTGAAGCCGAGGTTCTTGTTCGTAGAATTGTTGATTACTGGACCTATGATTCAAAAAAGGAGACTGGCTATGTTGGACTTAAGAACCAGGGTGCTACGTGTTATATGAATTCTCTACTCCAAACTTTATATCACATTCCTTATTTTCGAAAGGTCAGGCCCTATCTTTCTTTTTTTCTCTCATAAGTTTAGTTTTTTGGCTTGATAGTGATGAACTAGGGTCATGGTGGTCATATTTCAGGCTGTGTACCACATGCCAACAACAGAGAATGACATGCCCTCTGCAAGCATCCCTTTAGCATTGCAGAGTTTATTCTACAAGCTCCAGTATAGTGACACCAGTGTTGCAACAAAGGAGCTCACTAAATCTTTTGGATGGGACACATATGATTCTTTCATGCAGCACGACGTTCAAGAACTGAACAGAGTCCTTTCTGAAAAACTTGAAGACAAAATGAAGGTAATGGAAGGCCTTTTGGATGTTTTGTGCATAACATTTTGTGGAATATTCTCTCAATTTCATGATGATTGTTTATTTTGTCATTAGGGAACTGTTGTTGAGGGAACTATACAGAAGTTATTTGAAGGACATCATATGAACTATATTGAATGCATCAATGTGGACTATAAATCAACTAGAAAGGAGTCGTTTTATGGTACCTACATGTTCATTTTGAAGTTAATTATGGTTTAATTGTACCATGCCACTAGGTTCTAATTTAATTTTACATATCCTTTCAGATCTTCAGCTTGATGTGAAAGGCTGCCCTGATGTATATGCTTCCTTTGACAAATATGTTGAAGTTGAACGTCTTGAAGGGGACAACAAATATCATGCCGAGCAATATGGTTTGCAGGTTGGTTGCAATCGTTAATTTGAGTCTGGTTGTAATAAATCATCTGTAGAAGAACTAAATCTTTAGTTCTTATGAGTTTACAAAAATAGTATTGTTTGCAAATTTTAATTTCTGAACCGAATCCTTTTAGTTTGTTATAGTTACTGTCTGAATGCACTCAAATATACAAGTTTTCAATATAGTTTCACATATAAGCTGATGATTTTTCATTTTTTTTTTCAGGATGCTAAGAAGGGTGTCCTATTCATTGACTTCCCACCTGTTCTGCAGCTTCAGCTGAAAAGATTTGAATATGACTTTATGCGGGATACCATGGTCAAGGTTGGTAGTCAAACAAACTCTGGTGTATAGGATATTTTCTTCTCTAGGTACTTTATTTGCTGCCATATGATAAAGTTTGCAGTCAGAGTAAGGTTCAGATAATTTCCTGTGGCTCAACTATTAATACCATTATATCCTTCTTTATTTGTGGTATGTATTCATTTACAATAACGTTACTTCATGAAAGAAAGTTATTCCGCACATGTATTGTGTTGGACAATAGTGCCCCAAGATGATGAAAATAATGAAGAATTTCTGCATACATTTTTCTCAATACATTTTTGAAATGATGAAAATAACGAAGAATTTTTGCAAGCATTTTTCTCAATACCTTTTTGAAATGGAAACTGCTTTTTTGCTTTTCTTTGCTCTGGGTGGAAAATCTTTTGGTTGGTTCGTTTGTTTGCATGTGTATATATGTACTTCAAATTTGTTTACATCATTTGAAACAATCTCCTGAAGGGATATTTTTCTGCCAGAGGGATCATGGGTATTGCTTAGTTTTACGTTTTTGTCCATGGGTTCTCATTTGATGGAATGGTTAAACTCTCTTTTCAATACATGAAAGTTTTTTTTTTCTTCTGCTATGTAGATTAATGACCGTTATGAGTTTCCAATGCAACTTGACCTTGATCGTGAGAATGGAAAATATTTATCACCCGAAGCTGATAGGAATGTCCGCAATCTTTACACACTTCACAGGTAATGTTGTGGTAATGACAGTAGTATTTGTTACCACAGCACATTGTTTTTAATTGGTGCATGGTGCTTGTTTCATCATAGGTAATGTTGTGGTAATTGCAGCAATATATATGTTCTCATAATTTACCCATATACCTGAGTCAAGTACAATCAATGACTTCTACAGTCTAAAGAAAGAAATAAGTGATAAAGTAAAATAAGGAGAAAATGATTTGAGGATATATAATGGAAAGAACAAAAAAAAATTATCTTGGGGTTGCCGTCTCAAGCTTGCGGAATCAATGTTATCAAACTCTAGAGTTGTAAACTCTTTCTTATGAAAAAAAATAATTTATAGAAATAGCATACTAATACAATATTTCAATAGCATAATTGAGTAAAATAGGTCCACAATACTAAATAAATAGGTTCATACAAATATTACAAAAGATAAATTAACATGAGATGACCTTGGATTGCCCTCAATTGAATTTGATCCTAATTTCAATTTTCAATTACAAAATTAAAAATCAATTAAATAATAATTAAATTTTCTATAGTTGAAAAACACCACACCACAGTAATTAAATTATGACAAATTTATATAACTGCGAGGAGAGAAGAGCAGAGCACCACGTGACGTTAGTAGATCAAAATCGCAAGTGGAGAGAACAATGATATGAGAAAACCATGAGCGAATAGAACCATTAACATAAAAAATCACGAGCCGAGAGAACTGTGACCCCAGAGCATGATACACCATCATGCAGTGAAATGATGTTGAGAAGAGGACGACATGTTATGAATAATAGAGACCAAAACAGCAAACCCTAATCCGTGAGGTGGAGGAGAAGAACAAACCTAATTGCATTGAGTTTTTTTATTTATTTTGGGTTAAAACGAAAACTCCTTTTGACTCGCCAACTCATTGCAAGCTCATGAGTTTGGCCGAGCTCATCGAGTTTGCAACAAGAGCCTATTGATACTGCGTAAACAAGTTTGCTTATGAGTCAACTCGGGCAATGGGGTGTGAGAATGTAAGCTCAACATGCGAGTTTGGTAACCATGTTCCGAATTTTCCAAATCAAGTGGGGGATTGAATTTTTAAATCATGTTGGAACAATAAAACTTGAGTTAATATTAAAATTTTGGAGTTAACATTAAAATATTAATGAAGTTCATCAAATTTGTAATTTATCTTTCTTAGTGCTGATGATTTCCATTAGTGTGCAATTACAACTTTTTGTCCAAATGCATATTTTTTGACACATTTAAATTTTTTTCCAGTGTTTTGGTTCATAGTGGTGGTGTACATGGTGGACATTATTACGCTTTTATCAGGCCAACTCTCTCTGACCAGTGGTATGTATATACTATAATTACCACGTCTGAATTGTTCAGTGCCATATAAACTAGGTGCTTTTGGTGCATTTCTGATGATGACTACCAAGGTTCACATTACAACATACTTAAATGTTGATTTTGCTGCATTCATTGTAACATGGTTCATAGGATCCTGCCAAAATGCACAGTTACGGAGAAAATAAATACACATGTGATAATCATGACACAAACAAGGAAATATCTTGTAAATGATAGCATTTAACTTAAAATTGAAAATTCACATTCATAGATTTATATGGGTAACTTTGTATAAACTCAACTATATAATCTTTGTGTAGCATACTTAGGATAAATAAAGAAATACTGATTTTTTAAGTGGTCTGTTGATAGTACCCTATTATTATGAGTTAATATAAATACTGCATGGGATATATGATAACTATGTTTTTACAGATTGTTGATAAGTTTGTATTAATTTAAGAACATGAATACATGGTTTTAAAATACTCAATCTAATTTTGTTAATATTTATCTATAGTATATAATTAGTCAAATTAGTGTACATAACATATTATATAGGACTGTTAGCAAATATTTTACAACTGTAGATAATACTTAATGAACAGTTCACATGTGAGCTAAATCATAACAATCAATGTTAAAAAATCAAAGCCAGAACCACAATAAATCAAAATCAGAAAGGAGATTCTTACAACAGATTAAATAACAATGTATACATGTGATAAACTTGATGTAGATAAGGAAAATATTTTGTAAATGATATTATTGAATTAAACATAAACTGAAAGTCATATTCATTAATTTTTGTGTAGCTTGTAAATGATAGGTATCTTATATTTCAAATGAATATGTGTTGCAAAGGTAAACAGTTGAAATGATGAATCTTTTTATTTTTTGTACTTTTTGTTAGATTGATAGTTCATAATGGTTGTCAATGAACTTGTTACTTGTACATAGCATGCAACTTTCTGATAGTCCTGTCACCTTTTTCTGTCATTTTGAATTGCTATTCTTGCTTATTTACTGAGCTCTTCACTGCATGCTTTAATAGAATGTATATGACTATTAGGTATAAATTTGATGACGAGAGGGTAACCAAAGAAGACACTAAAAGGGCATTAGAGGAGCAATATGGTGGCGAGGAAGAGGTAATTATTTTTTCATTTGGCTCTGGAATTGATCCCTATATTTGAACATTTACTTATTGATTGTTTAAACCTATTTTAACAGTTACCACAGACAAATCCTGGGTTTAACAACACTCCTTTTAAATTCACCAAATATTCAAATGCTTATATGCTGGTGTATATACGGGAAGCTGACAAGGACAAAGTAATATGCAATGTGGATGAGAAAGACATTGCTGAACATTTAAGGGTAGGTGATCATTCTTAGGTACTTTGGGCTCCATATAAATTATGCCAAGTCAAATAGTAACAAGTTTGAACTGCATTTTTGTAAATAAATGCAGAAGGCTAATTTAACAAGTTTGTTCTAGTCAAATACTGCAGTCTACTTGATGACTGTTCTAAACTGATTTTTTTCCCTTGTTATCTATCTACATATGAGGGATAAATTTACACGGGTGTAAAGTAAGTTATACTTTTACACTACATAATAACTTTTTTTGAGTAATTTTATACAAAATTCTATGAATTAAAAGTTCTTATAGGATAGACTACAAATCATTTGCTAAGTTTAATATTAATCCAGACTTATTTTTGGCCTCATTCATGTGATGACTCTGGTTAGTTTGCATGGGGATTCTATGTTCAGACATCTTTGCTGTCACTGCATAAACAAGTAAACATAATATTTACTTTTTACAATTTGATTATGTTATTGTTAAAGTTTTACTGGATTTGAGATGAGTAATGTAGGTAATATTTATGATTCAATGGTTATATTAGATGAAACCCACATTTTGTACAAAGTTAATTTTTGCACGAGAAAGCTATAATATAATATAAGTTAATCCTCGTACACAGATGATTTAAACTAATAAGTTGTTTTTATAATTTTTTCGTGAGAAGTTTCTTAGGAGTATTTGAAGCCAACATCAAACAAAGCTTATTTTGGTGGTCATTTAAATTTGTATTTTTTTTTGTTTCTGCTCTATTCTGAAAAATTTGCCATCAATTTCTTCAATGGATTAATGCAGGAGAGGTTGAAGAAAGAACAAGAAGAAAAGGAGCACAAAAAGAAAGAAAAGGCGGAGGCTCACCTTTACACTATTATAAAGGTTCCTTGTGGCTAGTTTCTAAGTTGTTATTCAGAATTGGATACTGTTTGTGTCAATACACACATGCTGTGTGCCACCTATCAAATTGTATTTTTATATAACCTGATAGCATGTGACACTTCTTAGGTGGCACGAGACGAAGACCTTGCAGAGCAGATTGGAAAGGATATATATTTTGATCTTGTAGACCATGACAAAGTGAGGAGTTTCCGTGTGCAAAAACAAACATCGTTTAACCTTTTTAAGGTATAATCTTTAATCACACTTTTAGCTCTCGTGCTAGATGTGCTTTGGCTTGGCATATCTTATTCATTTCTTGTCTGTTTTTAGCAGATCCCTGTAGTAAATCTCTCTTGTCAAGCAATTGCTTTTTATTTAGAAAATTTGGAATTCTGGACAAACTACTCTTCTAACAGCATGCCTTATTTGTTTATGATTCTTTTATGTTGTGGATATTATAAACTATATTATTATAAATGCTGTTGAATGGGAAAAAAATACAAAATAGGATTGAAAAAGGAGTACTTTTTCAGTAGAATTATTTTTCAAAGAAAGAGCAACACTATAATTTTGTTTTTTTCCTTGTGAGAGGGATTCAGTGACATGGAATTTGCCCCTTCTTTTCACAATATTATGTTCACAGTTGATGAGTAGTGTCGATATCAATTGACCGAAGATAAGCCACGTAGGATGTGGTATATGGAATACTGATAATATGTTGTGATCCAAGTTGAATTTGTTAGTATCTTAGTTTTTCTTACTACTAAACATTTTATACATCTGATTCATGGAACTAGAAGTTTAATTTGTCTGCTAAAGAAAAATCATCAGTTTTGTTGCTTATTCTGAGGTGATAGTTATTTTTAGAACACTGTTAAAAAAATATAAAACTTATGAAGCTTTAGCTGAATGAAAACATATTCCATATAAATCTTTGTGTTCTTTGATTTTCTATTTGAATTTGAAGATGTTATAAAGAAAAGCCAAAAGTAACAGGAGACACAGATTTGATTGACATGGACATACATGGGCACAGAAATTTGAAATGTCTTGAATGAAAAAAGCAGAGTTATTGTGTTAAAAAATTTTAAGTTATTGCTGACTAAACATTGTTATCTGATTATTATGGTATTTTAGTTTAATTTAGCATAAAGGGTTAAAAATAAAATGCAACTGAAAGTATATGAAATATTTATAAAGAGTTCTGCATGGTTACTTATCTAACACAGCTATGACATATTACAAATACTATTAAGAAATATAAATGCTTTCTTTATTCTTGCTCGAAACACCTATTTTCATTACTTTCATTTTTTTAATCTGATCGCTGGCTGATACGTGTGATTAACAGGAAGAGGTTGCTAAAGAGTTTAACATACCAGTTCAATTCCAGCGCTTTTGGCTGTGGGCAAAGCGGCAAAACCATACATATCGTCCAAATCGACCGTTGACAACCATGGAAGAAGCACAATCTGTAAATTCATGAGCTTGATTGAAGCTTTTCTGTATTATTTTGCTTATATACCCGCATTCAAGCTTTATATCCTTTTCTTGTTTACCCCACATATGTATGTTGAATCTGTTTCATGCTTCATGTCTATATCAACAAGCCAATTTTGTGAAATTCCTGGCTGATTTGCTTATTTTGGATTATATTTCTTGGGCTGGACCAACAGTTAATTTTGTGTTGGCTATGCTTTTAACCATTTCATCTCTCCCAGGGTTGGGTAGTTGTTTTTTATTTCTGAAAATGAATAAGAAAAGCAACTGGTAAACATTTTTTAAACTATTTTTGTGACCCTGAGGTTTGCTTTAATTATTTGTATTGAGGGTGATGAATACTTCTATTGCTTCTATGGTCAGCAGATAGTGGTGAATACTTCTATTATTATTATTTGCTTAATTTCTGCCACGTCTTTCTGTGCTATCTGATGTTGTTCATACTTTTTATTGATCTGTTTTGCATTGCAGGTTGGACAATTGAGAGAGGTATCAAACAAGGTTCACAATGCAGAGTTGAAATTGTTTTTGGAAGTGGAGCTTGGGCTGGTAATATTTGTATTTATGGAAGTTGTATTCCACTTTGATTGCATGAACATGAATATTCAAATTCTGTCATTCTGACAAACTGCATCAATATTTAGGATTTACGTCCTATTGCACCACCTGACAAGACAAAGGATGATATATTACTTTTCTTCAAGTTATATGATCCTGAGAAAGAGGAGCTACGGTACTGAGTAATGTCTATATTTGAACTTCTGGTTTTGGCAACACATGAATCTTTGTTGACATCAGATGTATTTCCCTCTTGTGGCAGTTATGTTGGAAGGCTCTTTGTGAAGAATACTGGTAAACCATTGGAAATCTTGACGAAGTTAAATAAAATGGCTGGTTATGACCCTGAAGAAGAGATTGGACTATATGAGGTTTGTTTGTCTTGTCGTTTAATATTTTATCAGTTGCTAAACACCATGAAAATTTTCAGAGTGCACTTCATCCTTGTATGATCTAAACACTCACTAACTGATGATTGATGATGCATAGTACATCATGTTCCAAGAGAAAAGATCTATTCAGCAAAAGCCATATCTCAAGATCTATTCTGCCCGTACCTTTTTTTTTTTTTAACATTTTTTAGGTTCTGATCTCAATGAGTGACTTTACTCATGGCATTTGTAAATTTACCGTGCCTATTATTATTGTGCAGGAAATTAAGTTTGAGCCAAATGTTATGTGTGAACCTATTGATAAGAAATTAACATTTCGAGCTAGCCAGGTAAATTATAAACGCCATTGGTGCACTTTATCTTACTATCTTTGATTGGTTTATTGATTTGTTTTTCCATATTTGCAGTTAGAAGATGGAGATATTATATGCTTTCAGAAAGCTCCTGCTGTATACAATGAGGAGCATGTCCGCTATCCAGATGTGCCATCATACCTAGAATATGTGCACAACCGCCAGGTACTTTTCCTTTTTTGGGTTCAATCAAAGGCAATCTGTGTGGATTGATGTGATGTTAAAATTCACCACCCAACATTCAATTGTATTATGTTTCATTTTCTCCTCCTTCCTCCTCTGTCCATGCCTGCACATATCTGTATGTTTGTAACCAATACACCATGTGTTATTCATTATGTTTTTACTGTAAGATGTTTGCTAGTATTTTAATATCCAATTCATGTATTTTAGGTTGTTCACTTTCGGTCTCTTGATAAACCCAAGGAAGATGACTTCTGCCTCGAGATGTAAGCATTGTGTAATTTATTGGAGAAAATCATTAGATCTAATATATTGTTGTTTTAGCTGAGAGAACATGCAAGTATTTACTTATTATTTTGCTTGGAATTACATCCTTACTGTATATGCTGTACATGAATTTCTAGGTCAAGGCTCTATAAATATGATGATGTAGTGGAGAGAGTGGCTCAACAACTTGGTTTGGATGATCCATCCATAATCAGGCTTACGCCTCACAATTGTTACTCTCAGCAGCCAAAACCCCAGCCTGTTAAGTATCGTGGTGTGGAGCATTTGTCTGAAATGCTGGTTCACTATAATCAGGTAATCATTGACTTAATGCATAATCTTTCATTTTGTTTCTTGTTTAAAATCAAAACATCTTATTTCCCTTGATGCATGTCAGACTTCGGATATATTGTACTATGAAGTACTTGACATCCCTCTGCCAGAATTACAAGGTTTGAAAACTCTGAAAGTTGCATTTCACCATGCTACCAAGGATGAAGTGAGTATATAGTCATCTGATTTTCTTTTGGTTTTTATCTAGATTTTTTCTGACATTTTTTAACTGTTTGTTAAGGTGGTTATTCATACCATCAGGCTTCCAAAGCAGAGCACTGTGGGGGATGTCCTTGATGATCTGAAAACAAAGGTTATTTTGTCCTAGTATTGCATGCCTAAATTGTATTCTTACTGACCAGTGAAATCATATCCTCAATCTGTATTTTAAAAAAGTAGATACGTGAAGCATGTTTACTGTTTTTGTTGAGTGCTCCAGTTTGTTATTGAAGTGGTGACTCTTTTGATATAAGTCTTGCTCATTTATTATTTTTCTCACAGGTGGAATTGTCGTCCCATGAAGCCGAGCTTAGGTTGCTTGAAGTTTTCTATCACAAGATATACAAGGTGTTGTGTTACCTCTATTTTAACTGATCGTGGATTTATTTCTTATTGTTTATATTTTTCTGATCAAAATTATCGAATAATCGGAATTCAATATAATATTAAATTTACATTTACTTGTGATCTTGCAATTAATTGTTACCCTGCCTCTCTGTTTGTGCAGGTTTTCCCTCCCAATGAGAAGATTGAAAATATTAATGATCAATACTGGACTTTACGTGCAGAAGAGGTAGTAGTCTCGTTCTGTTTTTGAGTGGGCTGGGAAGGGAGATGTTAGCTTTTAATCCATGAAGTGTTCCTGCTTTGATTTACTTATATGATTGCATCAGATGATTCTTTTATGCAGAATCAATTATTCATTTCCGTTTATGTGACAATATAAATGAGTTGCTACTCTTGTGGTTTGCAGATTCCAGAAGAGGAGAAAAATCTGGGTCCTCATGATCGCCTAATCCATGTGTATCATTTCACGAAAGATACGGCTCAGAACCAAATGGTATATAATTGTATTTGATCCATTTTGCGTAGCGCAGTTTGTAATATCGTGAAAGCTTCCGACTTAGTTGTATGCCAAATGATATGTAATGTGTTTCCATTTGATTTGTTATGACAGCAAATTCAGAACTTTGGGGAACCATTTTTCTTGGTCATACGTGAAGGGGAAACTTTGACCGAAATTAAAGTTCGAATACAAAAGAAACTTCAAGTTCCTGATGATGAGTTTGCAAAGGTATTTCCTCTTTTTGTGTGTTCGGTGGTTATATTATGTCACTTACATTTTGGTTTACACTTTCGTTTGTTTTGTGGTAGTTTCATTGTCCATAAATATTATTAAATTTGATGTAATTTTGTCTAATTATTTATTATATTTTTTGTTTGGCCAGTGGAAATTTGCTTTTTTTTCTTTAGGGCGTCCTGAGTACCTTCAGGATTCTGACATTGTATCCAGTCGTTTTCAGGTACTCCCATTTACAGGCGAATTGCTTGTTTTTTCAGTTGTGTTAATTCCATTCACGTTCTGTAACATTTGCATATGTGTGAACTATTGTATCTTGTGATATAGAGGAGAGATGTTTATGGTGCTTGGGAGCAGTATCTTGGCTTGGAGCATACTGATAATGCTCCAAAAAGATCATATGCTGT
>Ga0214544_1009227_pt1 | contig 15625 bp, 11 predicted proteins | sample CNSS3metaG_FD_160074 | JGI IMG/M metagenome (GOLD analysis project Ga0214544, IMG submission 160074) | Root nodule microbial communities from cowpea collected in UCLA plant growth center, Los Angeles, California, USA - CNSS3 | ecosystem: Host-associated > Plants > Roots > Nodule | place: USA...
TACCCACAAAAAAACAAAAAAAAAAAAAAACACAAAATTATTTCCCAGGACCTAACCATAAAAAAACACCAAACTCCCCAATTAAAAAATTACTGCAACAAACAGAAGATAACAAAAACTCAAGAAAATTGAAAATTGAAAATTGCTAAATTCAAGAAAGAAGAGGAGGGCAAGGAACGAACCAGCATAAGCCTTCTCGAGGGTTTCAAGTTGAAAAGGGGTTTTCATCTGGCGCTTGGGCTTGCTCTGCCCCTCATTAGAATTCACAATCTTGTTGTTGTTATTCTCATTGCTATCATCGTCTGTGCCACCCCTTCTCCGATTATCCTCTCCCTCGGAACAAGCCTCTCCCTCCATCGACGAAAACCGATCAAAGATCGAGACTTTCCTATCCCCGGTTCACAAAACCCCAGAAATTGCAGAACCCCTAAAGTACAAGAAGCAGGAACAAAAATTAGGGTTCACCAGGAGAAGGAACTTCTGTTCTTCCTCCAATTCTTTATGCCTTTCTCTCTCTTGCGATCAAATCCCAATTTCGTAATGACGAGGAATGGAAGAGCACAAGGGACGAAAACAATAACATCGATAAATAAAGGGTAAAATATAACAGCTGTGTGCAATGTGAGGATTGAAAAGATAGAACAAGGAAGAAGAATAAAAGAAGTAAGATAAAAAACAATAGTAAGATAAGAATATTAATAATCGAAAATCAAAAATAATAAACGAACAACAACAACAACAGTTGCTCTTGACTGCTACTCCTACTATAATTCCACCATCACCACCTCCACCTTTCATAATAATTCCCTTTTTAATTTTTTTTCTTCTTCGAATAATAATCTGATTTCTTTTTTTTTTATTTTTGTTCTCTTTTTTTTTTTATGAACGAACGGTGTCAGAGTGAGTGTGTGTTTTGTTGTTCCTGTCAAACAGGACTTTAACGAACAATAACACGCCAAAGATAAGAAAATATGCCTTTCTTTATCTTTTGTTAAGATTTCTCAATATTACTTATTTCTTATCTTTTGAATTTTTCTTTTGTTTGATTAGATTAGATTTCTACCTAAAATTTTATGCGCTTTTTGTTTTGATTTTGCTAAAACTAAAACTAACTAAGATGAATAAACATGAAATGTTTTCCTGAGTTTTGCATGTGTGTATTGTTCCTGTCTCCCCGGTGTGTTAATTTTATGAACATTTTTCGGAGGTTCTGGTCTGGGATTTTCTATTTTATTTTAATTTTTTTATTATTACTATTTTGTTGCTAAAATGTAAATTGTGGTGTGTGTGTGTGGTTTTTGGTTTAGAAGAAGGAAAGAGAGAGGAAAAGAAATGAATTGGTTGTTACTCAACTTGGGATTGATTGGTTCTTTAAACTTGTTTTTTCGTTTTCAGCTGAGTCTCGGTTTCCTTGATTTTCAGTGATTTGGGATCTCTTGATGTTTCACGTTTATGCTTTTTGTGGGGTCCCTTTCTTTCCTCGGATAACGATGTATTAATTGGGCTTCTCTTTGGACCTCCTCTAAAGCCTTTTTCTTCATAATTTCTATATGTACCCCAAACTTTTAAAATTACCTTAATATACCTATTTTAGAAATCTTTTGGAACAAAATTTTCATCACAAAATTTCTAAAACATAATTTCTAGAATAAGATTTTCAAAGTAGAATTTTTGAAATAATCTTTCCAAACGCATAAAATCCATTCTTGAATGAGCTTTCAAGAATAGAATTTTCAGAACAAGATTTTCATAACAGATATGATACCTTGAAGAACTAGTTTTTCAAAACAAGCTTTCCAAAACATGTGAACTACGTTCTGCAATGAGTTTTTTTTCCATCTCTCTTCTTCTTCCTCTTCAACAACGATGGCGTAACATAGGCAATAATGACAATGCGGTACAGTAGTACAGTTAGAAATGATATTTTAATTTTTTACATTACTATAGGGTGTAGTTAGGAAAGTAGGGATGCAGGAAGAAAAATCTTAGTTAAATGAGATTTGTCTCTCTTCATTATGATTTCTATTTGCATCACCTCAAATTTTGATGATGATTACTTTGTCGTTTTCTCTTTAATAATAACTACGATACTATAATGTTGTTACTTACAGTTGGGTGACGGATTTGGTTTTTGACTATTAGAAAAAAATGTTGTTAGAGTTCAAAATGTTCGAACAAGTTATGCAAATATAGGTCATGTATTTTTGCACTCCCGTTTTTTCTTCCTGCACCCCTTAACTTTTAAAATCTTGTTTTTCCCTGAAAAGTTATTAAAATAAAGAAGAATTAAAATGGTATTCTTCTTCCTTCCAGCCATGTCTTCGGAGTGATCAATTCGAAAATTTGAAGCAGAACAATTCGATAAGTCCTTGTGAATTTTGTATTATGTAATCTAAAAATTTGGTATTGCAATCTGAATTGTCCAATAGGATACTCGATTTTGATTACCAGATTGGTCAATCCAAAATACAGTACCGTATCTGAAAATGCATTATGTTACGTAATCCTGAAATCACAAATTCTTACTAGATTGTCCAATCCAAAATGGACTATAAGATTCGATAATGCATTACCAGATTAGCCATTTCGAGAGTAAAGCCACAACCTCAATGTCATTCAGACTGTGCATAACGGTGGTGGTATATGTTTTAATCACTATAATCTCCGTCAACTAGCTACTCCTTCTTTACATGCAACCATCGCCATGAACTCTTCACTACCGCAAAAATCTTCGATGTTTTTTTAGGAAGAAGAAAGAGAATAAGGTTGAGGCGACAACAGATCTATGGGTCCTCCACCCTAAGACTCTTTTGGATTCTATTATTGGTCCTCTTATGTTTTCGGCTAGGCAGGGGGCAAGGATGGTCGCGACTTCTTCGTCGACCTCAAATGTCTCCTATGACAACTTGAAAGAGGCAATGGATGAGGCGTTGATGCATGCCTAATGCTCGTGGAAGTAAACTATGAGAGAGAGGTTGGTAGGCATGATGGCATTGGATGTTGGATGGTGAGTCGATTTGCATGAAGGCAAATGATGGTATCGTGGAAGTTGGGGAGACCAAAATGTAATGCACATGAGTGGTCTTTTTCGCTAATAGTATTTAAATAGTTAACGTTTGTGAATAGTGCATGACATTTGTCAGCTCCTTTTTTATTTTTTTAATAACTTTTAATTTTAAAAAAATTGTCCATGTGACAAGCAAACATTGTGCCACATGTCGATGTCACCACGTGTTAGTTTGTGGTTGTGTTATTTTGTTTTGTTCATTTTAATGCTTATATTCGTTATTTTTCTTCAATTTAATCCATGTATTTGTTATTTTTGTTCAATTTAGTCCTAATTTTGGTTAAAATGAAACAATTTTGTCAATTTCAAATTAAAACCAAATTTAACCTTTTATAAATATTATACTAATATTTTTTCTAAAATTGGCATTTTTATTAATTAATTTTGAAAGTTAATTATAAATTATTAGATTTAGTTATAAATTGAATGTAATTGTTAAATTCAATTGTTAAAAAGAATACAATTATTTAAAATATTATTGTAATATAATTATTAAATATTTTCTTTTAAGAATTCAGAATATAATTATATTATGAAGTACTAATATATTTTTACAATTGACATTTAAAAATATTTCAAATATTAGAAATATTTAAGAAAAGTATACTAATGTATAAAACATTTTATATTTTAATATCTAAAACACAACAAAAATATTAAATGTTTTATATTTAAATGTTAATTTCAGAAATGTCAGTATATTTTTCTAAAATATTTAATAATTATATTCTAATAATATTTTAAATAATGATATTCTATTTAGGGGTGGTAATATAGGCTTGGCCCGCAAACTCGCCAAAAAATGCAGGGCCTACGGGCCAAGCCAGGACATTGAGCCCGCTTGATCACATAAGCCCGACTCATATAAGCCTACAGCCCGTTGGCCCGCATGAACATGTACTTATGTATATTAGTTACTTTCTTTCTGAACTTGTACATGAACATTTCAAATTCTTGTATGACTAGAAACGATAAGTATAATGTATTTTTGAATGTGCTAAAATTTGAATAATACATTGTGTTTGTCAAAGTAGGAATATGAATATATGAAAATGATGAATTATCAATTTATCATCCAACTTCTCAAAGTCTTTGCTTAATTTTGTGAACTTGTTAAAGTTTCCCAACTTGTTGAATATTGAAAGTTTTATCATATTTTTTTTTTAAAAAAAGGCAGGCTGGCCTGCGGGCCCGTACTTATTTGGGGCAAGCCAAGTGCGGGCCAGGCCTAAACAGGTCGGGTTGACCCCATTGCCACCCCTAATTCTATTTGTCAATTGAATCTAACAATTATATTAAATTTAATAATATATAATTGAATTTCAAAACTAATTAACAAAAATGTCAATTTTGATAAAATTATTAATATAATATTTATAAAAAAATAAATTTGGTCTTTATTTGGAAGGAACAAAATTGTTACATTTTAACCAAAATTGGTATTAAATTGAACAAAACTAACAAATATATGGACTAAATTAAAATAAAAAATAACGAATACAATAACTAAATTGGACAAAAAAAAAATAATACAACATTGACATTGACACATGGTGACTTGGCATGTGGACAATTTAAAAAAATTGAAAGAATAAAAATAAATAAATAAAAGAATTAAAAAAAACAGGAGCTAACATGTGGCATGTAATGGTCACTAACTTTAATTATTTAAATGACCAAATTGACAAAAATTATAACTTAATTGAACACAAAACAGAAATCAAAATCAAAATGAACAAAGATAACGAAAAAAGTATTTAAATATTTTTCTTTAATAAATTCGTTCACAAGGTACTTATCAAAGGTGATTCGTAACTTTTGTCTTGCATAATTTGAAAAGTCAATTGAACCATTTTGAATAGGATAATTTGTTAGACATTTTGTGGTCTCCTAATCTAGAAATGAATTTTTGATTTCTAAAATAAGTTATTCTAAATATATTTTAACAGTTATAGGTCGACTAATTTGGAAGCGTGTTGTACGTGTTATGGATTATATAATGTGGAAGTTTTTTTTACACTTGTAGATTATTTGTTATGGAATGTAATTGTTTTCTTTTAAATGTAATAAAATTGTGTGGTAAAATTGCAATGAATGATCATTTTTGGAGTAAATTATGAGACGAAGTTGACATATTGACTAGTGTGTAAGAAGTTGATGACATTATAAAATTTGGTTCAACAACATAAAAATTAGTTGATAAGGATTACATTAAATGTTAGGTAAATATTTTGTTATATTTACTCAAAATGCAACAAATGACTTATATTTTGGAGTAAATATAGTTATACATTTAGGAAATACATTAAATATGTATTTTGTTTGAAGGTTAATTTGTTCGCCAAAAATACTTTTAATTATGCATTTAGTGGAAGCTACTCACTACAAATATTAGTTGATAGTATTTAGAATAAAACAAAAAGGCCAAGGCTTTGACAAGATAGCAACTATTTAGTTCTTTTTAGTTTTGCTTTTTCCTCGTATGAACCTATACAACAAATTGACTAGACACCACTTTTTCGGTGGCGGTGACCTTTGACACATAATGCTTTCTTGGCTTAAAACGATTTTGTAGTAGCTTAAAAGTGACTTCTTTTATGAGGTCCACTACTTTTTCCAACATTTATAAGCAGTGGTAACATACTGATTCAGCTTATCTCTCAAGTGCAATGTCAATTTGTTGAGGATGTCGGTTCCCTTCATTACTTTCTGGTCTCTTATCGTCTTAGTCTAAATATATTCGTGATTTCCTTTAGTAAGCTCAAATGGTTAGCTCCAAACAACCCCTCTGGTAATTGTTGGTCTTTAGCTATCTACCTACTCATGCATTCTTTCAACCACAATCAAGATAATCTTACACTAATTGCCATTCATTTTGTTAGTTAATTCTCTTATTGTAACATCTGTTTATATAAAGTTTGGTCACCATTTTATTCCATCAATGCAATCAGAATGATAATTCCCTCAAATTCATTCTCTAAATCAAATTATTTGACATGACCTCCCGCTCAAGCCTAGAGTTTTTATCATGACCATTGACCCAACTGTATTTGATTGCTTACTGTTTTTCAGCTTTCAAAATAGTTTCAATAGCTCTTTATGGGAATCAAGGGTACATCATTTTTCAGTCGAGACGACGAGACTGCAAATCAGCAGCAAGACATTGTTTTCTGAATGAAGAGAGAAAAAGAAAAAAGAAAATATTTAACAAAAAGGAAGAAGGAAAAATAAAAGCGCGCTATCACAAGGATAGTACAATACTGAACCGGTCACTCAATTATTTTGAAGGAAATTTGGCGTGATTTACAGTGCAAGACCTCCTCCAGGTTGACCACTTCTTATGCTGCTTTCGCTTGCTGACAAGAAACCAAGAGAAATAGTGTCAATTACATTTTAACACTTTCAAAGACATTCTTTGTTCTCAGTTGAAATTATTAGGAAATCGCAAAAATTGTATAGGTTTTGCTGTATTGAACAAACTTCTACTCATGGTTTTGTAGTTTCTAATAAAGTGTAATCAATGAGTGAGTGAAAAGGAAGAATGTAATATGGACTCACTAAGAATTTTCAAATTGATAATGAAATTACGGGTCTACCCACATTCTCATCCCTAAAGTGAACCTAACTTGAAGACTTATAAGGCGTCTATGAAGAAAGTGGTTAACCTTGCATATGAAGAATAACTTTCCAAGTTTCAACCAATTTAATGAGGTACAAAAAAATTGAAAAGGGACTCACTCGTTTCTCTTCCTCAATCCTGGCTTTGATGAGAGAGTAGAGAGCCACTCCAGCAATTGCAATGGCTGTTCCTATACCAGTTTGGGTGCTAATCTTGTTACCTGTGTACAGCAATTAGCCATACAGAAATGTTTAGACTCCCAGGAAGCTGAGTTTTTCTTCAATAGCAAGGAACAAACAAAAACTCGTGAAGGTTAAACTTTAACAAGGAAGATAACGATATTTACCGAAGACTATAATTGAGAATCCAATCACAAATACACGTTTCAGTACGTTCCCAACTGCATGAGTGAGAGGAGCCACTCTCTCCAGAGTGTTGGTAGCCACCTGATGACCAAAAATGTAGATAAGATAGTTGAGTATTGAAATAACTATTCTACAGATTATTCCTCCATCGCCTTTTACATCTCTTCTAAGATCATTAGGCATAAATAAATAAATGTAATAATTCAAGATATTGTGTTTCACCAAAAGAATTTACTAGCAGAATAAGCCAAAATGAATTAATTGAAGCAACATTTTAGTACAGAAAATGCTCATAAGGCTCTATGGAGTTTAAAATAAAAATTATTAAATGAAAAATCGTTCTGTTAAAAAATCCTAGTATTCAATGTAACGTTTTTCATAGTTTTTTCGTTAATATCTCAATTTCAAGGTAATGTTTCATCCAAAATTTAGACTAATGCATCGAAAAAGAAGGATTTACCTGGTTGTAGAGATGGTAAAACATCCCAACCCAGAAGAGATCTGAGACGAACTTGACCAAACCTACTTTAGCAATAGCATCATTGAAGCCGTGCTTCAACAGTGCAGGGCCTTCCACCTGAGATATCAAATAATGATTAATCTGGATACGATGCAAAATAGAAAACATGCAACGTATTACATAAATACTACAATAAAAATTGAGTTCTCAAGTGAATTAAAACAGGTTTCACTCACAATTACTGCAGGCGGTATGCAGACAATTAGAGCAATGATGGAAATGTAGGCATAGACATTGGTACTATCCATATCAGTCTGCACAAGAGTTATTTAACAATAATATGAAAGAACAATAGTTAGTAAAATAGGAGCACATGTAACTGATATAAGTAATTTGGACGTGTATATCTACTTAGTAAACAAATAATTAACATGGATAGCATAGGAGATAACCATGGCTTTCTTTGAATAGATGCTCCGATAGGTGAAGGAAATGTTTGAAATCATAGCACTTATGAAGCCAACCCAGTTGAAAGAGAGCTCGGTCAAAGATGCCATGGACACACCTGCACAGTACATGACATAAAAAATTATGTTAAACAGTTCTCCGTTCACTAAATATTTATCTGCATATGTTCAAATAATACTTGTATTTTTGCATCATCTGTTCATAATCTTTTAGGTTTAAAATCTAAGTTTAGAGTTAACAAAGAAAATAATAGTCCATGTGTGACTGAGGTTAATTTTCAGAGAATAACTTCAAAGCTCTCTTAAGAAGTTAAAAAAGAAAACCATTCCCTAAAATAACTGAATGTTTACCTTTTGACAGTTCAGAAAATGTCCATGCATTAACGAAAGAAGAGTGCTACTCATTTCAACATAATCTCATATTTAAAATGGATAATGAGATAAGATCCACATATTTAACAGGAACCCTATGGATTATATCCTATTGGAAAGAGTGTGTATTAGAGAGACGAAGGGTAGAAAATTTGTTGTGAAAATTTTTCCTATTGAAATAGCTGGTTAGTGGAAACTGTGAATCTTATCTCAGTTTAAGGATGAAAAGAGGTTTTACCAATAACAACGGGAGCCAGAGACAGCCACAAAGTGATGGGAATGGATTGGCCAAGGATGAACTGTGAAGCAGCAGCATTGAAGAATGGTTCAAGAGCTGAAACAAAAGTTTATCAATGTTGTTATTAGAAAGTAGACACAGTTAAACAATTTCAAGCACCTCTTGTTTGATGTATAAGATAAACTTTTATCACCTTTAATGGTATGAGTGAAAGAAACAGCAACTGCAGCAAATGAGACATTGCTGGTGACGTGGCCTAATGCATGGCACACAGCCACCGGAATGAGCAACTTCAGCAGGTTGGAGTCTATAGGCTACAGAAACAACAGCCTTATCAGTATTCAGTACAGTACTATTTATATACAGCAATAGTATTCTATGTAAAATATTCATCATGAAACTAAAATTAATGTCACAAGATGTAATTAGAATCAATGAACATTTTGTAATACGTTGATAAATAGACTAACAGGGTCAATCCAGAAAATAACGTGGAATAGCACTTAGGAGTTAGATTTTTTTTTTTGTTTATGTATTCTGGGCGGCGCGATATTGAACTTGACTTACAGCACGCTTAGGAAGGCCCACGGTCCAGCTCAACAAACAGTACACCACACCCACGAATAAATGGATGACGGATACGAAGCTGCATAAAAGCATAGCTAATCAAAATAAAAATGCTGATGGTGGACAAAAGAAAAGATGAAATTAAAAACTGATGTGGAACAAAAGAAAATCTGGAAGAATTTCTATTTATAATAACCTTTGACTTTTTTCTGTTTATGATACACTGATACATAATAAATGCAGGATAAAAGTTTAATCATAAAATTCAAAACGTGGCTCACGTTTAAATTAGTAAATTATTAATGAAGGGTATAACTTAAACAGACAGATTAAAGATTTATTTCCTTGTCAAAAGTTAACATACAAGATTATTGAGATTTAATAATTTTTTTTAAAAATCATACAAACAAATCTGATTAATAGAGTATATAAACTCATTACTGAATTGGACAAATTCAAAAGCAAAACCAAGTCCATGAGAGTGAGTTATCGTCAATTTATTCTTTAAAAAATGAAAAAAAAAATTATTTAGTGTCTGACTATATAAAACATATACAAATTGGTCACTAAATACTATATCTTTATAACAAAATATTACTAATTTAATGTTAAACCAGTCCTTAAAATTACAATTTAATGACAAAATATTCCACAAAACTATTTAACTATTGCATTTTTGGGGCATTCAAAAAGTAAATAAGAATTGTTTTTTCCATAATTTAAGAAGAAAATTGACAAGGTCTCCATATTGGTTATTTGCTCAATTAAAATATATTAACTCTTAGTCTAATACAATGTTTTGCTCTATTCTTGATATAGATTTAAAATCAGAGAGAATCTGTATACATCATTCAGCGCAGTCCGTTCTAACTCATTTCGTAGACACTAACAGAGTGTCATTTTATTACAAAATATAATAATCAAGAAATACGAAATCAATTATCACGATATTCCTTAAGTTGACCTTAACTCAACAATAATCGACTTTAACAAAGGCAAGACAATGTTTGCGCATATTATTTCACTGATCAACGAGCCGACACCAGACAAAGTGCAAGACAGAGAGTTTCTGAACACTTACTACGGGTAGGGGAAATAGTTGTAGATCTTCTTGTTGAGGATGTTGAAAATCACGTTCAAGAAGTACCTAAATCAGGAAAACGAAGGCGACGTAAGCGGAAGCCACTCAAGATTCAAAGATTGATGGCATGTAACAAGAACAGAGTCACGTGACGTACCACGTGAAGAAGAAAAACCCGGTGACAAGAGCGGGGTACTTGCCAAAGAATCCCGCGGGAGCAACCTTTTCCCTGTAATGAAAAAAATTGAACGGCATTAGTTAGGAGAGTGACGTGGCCGAGTTGGCCGGGTCAGAACGGATGAAACGGACCTCACCCGGCGGAATCACCACCCTCGGCGGGCGAGGAGGCGGCGGCAAGGCAAGGCCGGAGGAGGACGGTCTCCTTTTTCAGAGCCGGCGAGCAGAGCTCCGGACGCAGCTGCCTCCCCCAAATCAGATTCCCGCCGTCGGCGAGGGACCCCACGGTCTTCACTGTGACGAAGGAGGCACCGCCAACGGCCTCCCGCGGGGGCTTGCGGAGGTGAGCGAGGGAGGAGAAGACTCCGGCGCGTGACAGCACTCGCGACTCCATCTGAACCAGAACGAGGAAGAGGGAATGGCGAGAAAGAAAGAAGAAGAGAGTGAGTGTGTGTATGCGATATTGTTGTGGTGAGAGTACCTGTGGCTCTCGTTAACCGTCTGGTTTTGTTAATGAAGGGCTATGATCAGGTGCTTCGCGGCGTGAATGCATGCGATGCGCTTGATTGTGTGATGAGCGCTAGTGCGTGGAGTGATGGAAAGGAGGGTGGGAGATGGTGAGGAGGCAGGGTGGTTAGGTGGGGTGAAGGATAGGGGAGTGGATAAGTGGGACCCTCTTATCTGTTAGGAAGAGATTTTTGTATAGGGTGTAAGGGATGATTGGTGGTGAAAGAGGGAGAGTGTGTGTGATTGTTTTTCTTGATATCAAGGTCAGGCCTTATCACATTCTCTTTCTTCTTCGCCTTGTGTAAAGCTGTGACGGAGGTTATTCAATTGCCATTGGTTGTTACTGTAATTCACGTCACGGAATCCCTCATTCTCTCTCCAAAACTTTAAATCAAAAATAAATAAATACAAAAGGCCAGAATCTCATGATTTTCCCTTTTCTTCTGTGATGCAAGCCTTTTTAATATATATAAATGTTATTAAAAGTTTTATGATGAGAAATTGTTGTGAGCATAACTTGATTGAAATGACATGCATGTTTGTGTGTGAGAGAGATATGGCATTAGATTTTGACGGTTTGGAAATCAAAGTTGGTGTTAAATCATGTGAAGATATGGCCACATATGAAGAACGCATTCTAAAAATGAAATACTGTGTGTATTGATTTTTTAGAGAAAATTGAAATTAATTTTTATTTAAAATTTGAAATTAATTTAATTTTTCAATTTCATTAATGAGTATATTTAGTTTTTGAAATGTATTGGCAATAAAATGTTGTTAAAGTTGTCTAAAGACATTTTACCATGGTCATTATATATACTAACATACTAACGAATGCGCTATCACGTTTATGTATGCACTTTTTAAATATACGTGATATTATATTAGTAGGTGATAATATTATAATGTTATTAAGTTAATATATAAATTAAAATTATATTTATTAAAAATAAAATTAAAAGAATAACCATTGATAAATAAAGAAGAATAGAAGAAGCATAGACATCCGATTTTATAAAAAATTTATAAAAGTAACGGTCAAGTTTTAAAAATTTAATAAATTATTATATTTAGAGGATAAAATCGGTATTTTGAAAAGTGGACACAAAAATGGGAAATCCCTTTATATATTGTTATAGATGTTAATTAAAGTTATTTTTTTGAATAAATTAAATTAAAAAAATAAAAACTTTAATTATGTTAGAGAATGTGCAGAATATATGTTTAACATTCAATTTGTTAATAAATACACCATCTTCTTCCACCAACAAAACCTCTCTCCACTAGATTAATCTCCCTATTCATTGTACATAGGATTGATCAACACAACAATAACACTCGTCATCTCCATATAACAGAACCCATAACCTCCACGCTCTATCATCTCCGAAAGAGGATTCCATCACCACTGCACCTCGCATATTACACACCACCATCTCCATATATTTCTTCATCACGTTCACCACCATCCTGACCAACACAGATCAATCAACAACACAAATCAGAAACAGAGGAGGGACGAGAAACAATCGCCGACAGCGATGCCGCAGATGAATATGGATTTCGAACGGAGCACCAATAGTGGTGGCGGAGTGGCTACCAGGCCTGATCTTGATTTCGAACAGAGGGGAAGGGTATTGACGACGCTTTTAGTTGAGGTCAGTGTCGCTGATGACGCCTCCCATGGCAGTTCCGAGCAGCACGGTGAGGAACGAGGGTAGGGTTGCCAAATCGGTCTTGGAATTTCGAGTGGATGAGAAATGCGTTTAGGGAAGGAGCGGTTCCGGCAGCACTGACCACTCCCGTTGGAACATCCAGTGACAGTGTCAGCGAGCACTCCGGTGGCGTCAGCGTCATTGCTAGTGGTTCTGGTCATGGAGGAATGCTCTCACTCGTTTTAGGAAGAAAAATGAAAGAAATGGAAGTGTGTGCAGCGGTGACAAAGTTTCCGGTGACGGCTGACGTCACCGGCGATGGCTTTGGTGCGGTGGAAGACGTGACGGAGTTGAGTGACCAGAAGAGGGAAAAGTGAAACTCTAGATGACTTTTTGTTTCACAGAAGAAGATGAATTTGACCAAATTAAAGTTTTAATTTTTGTTTAATTTAATTTATTTAAAAATAATAATTTTAATTGACAAATGTAAGGTCATCATTCATGCTGGAATGCCCTTATATAACTTAACAAAATTTTAACATCGTAACGTTTTAAAGATTAAATTCACTTACTTTTTAAACAGGTCAAAAGATTAGATTAGTTAATATTTTCAAAAATAAAGTAATTTCAATTTTTTTAAAAGTTAAGTGACCAGAAATACATTTAATCCAATAAGAAAATTCAAATTATTTATAATATTAATAAATGTTAACTGCATTTATTTTAAAAAATAAATTAAAGATAATGACTATCAAATATTCGTTTATATAGGTTAAATTTCACATTTTTATCGTACCATTTGGATTCTCTTTCTCTTTTTTTTTTTCCTTGTTTTATTTCATTCTTTATTTTCATCTAAAGTGGCCTCAAAATGTTGTAGAAGTTGATCAAAAATATAACCAAAGTGCACTTTGTGTATTTTTTGATCTTAATGACTTATTGCGGTGTGTTGTGTCAGTTTTCCATAATACAACAATAACTTTTCGATTATTTTTGAGGAACCTATATATTAACAAGATAAACTCTTAACGAGTAAATAACCCGAGATTTTAAGAGAAGAAAAAAAAAAGAGGAAAAAAGAATGAGAGAAGAGAAGTGGAGAGAAAGGCTTGAAAAATGTGTTTTCAAAGAGGCACATAAGCACCTATTTATAGGTATTGGATGAGTTTATGATGGGTCAAATAACCATGGCTCGCTGAAAAAAATCAACAACAAATCCAAGATGCACACCATGATCCACAGAGAGCCACCAAAGGAGGAGGAACCAACCATGAGTTGTTCTGAATGAAGTCTCCCATGACTTGCGAAACAAGCACACAACAGTCATACTCCTAGTGGAGTCATTGTCAAAAATGAAGGAGAGCATCTCATACTCGTCTCTTATCTTTCTTTGAGATTTAAATTGATTTTCCAATACTCATATTTGTTTGAAACAATGTTTTTATACAATTCCCCACATTTCAAAAATCATCATCTAGAGATATAGAAAGAGATGAAAAAAATCCTATGTCTCATATATAAGATGTAATGTATCAGAGTCGGCACAACATGTTATATGAATCAATCTTAGATTGAGAAACTTAACACAAGTGTAGTTGGTATACCAAACTACAAGGACCAAAGACACTTAATGTGTGTTGGCGGTTTATCAATCACAATACACCCCCACAATTCTTGTTGTTATCACCATGTTGCTCTTACTAGGACAGGTGTGTGCCCGATATTCATGAGTGCTCTAGAGATCTTGCCAGAATCTCATGCAAGAGACACATTTGGACACTCATATAGGTAATTTCATTAAGTGCATGCTGTAAATCATACACCATTTGTAGGGGATATGAAAATTATTAAAACTTTGTTAGACTAAAATTCATACACCATATAGAATTTTAATTACAAAGTTTAACCTCTCAATAATACAATATTTAACACTTTCACACACACACACACACCATAGGAATGGACAAAATTTACAACCTTTATAAAATAACCCCATTAAATATCATTTTTTTTTGCACTGTATTCTTTTTTATCCCCCACACTAGTGTATGAGGTAAATACACTTTTGTTTGCACAAATGTTCTTGGTAGTGTTAGAAAATGATTACTCAAATAATACTAATAATAATATAAATATGAAGTAATATAATAATAATTATTAAATCAATAATAATACTAAGACAATATATAAAACAATGAATATTAATCAGAGATCAACAATTATAATAACAATAATAAATAAAAGATAAAAGGTAAGGAGTAGAAATAGTCTGGGTTGAGACACGCATAACGCTATCCTTAGAGAGAAAACGCCCCTACTGCACAGGGCTAAACAAATACACAGTACACAATCATATGTGTTTCTCTCCTAAGATACAACAACCCGTCAGATTGATCGAGTGCAACGAAGGATCTCCGAACCTTATGAACACCACTGTCTTAAAGATAATATAGAGAAGAAAAGAAGAACACTTTTCAAAGAACTCTATTGTTTATTGTTTTTGTTGTTTTCTTCCCCATGCACCTAGGTGGTATTTATAGGTAGCAAAAGGAGACAAAGGAGTAAAGTGTAATAAGAATATAATCGTTAGTCATAAAACACATTAATCCATAGATTAAAGGTTTATAAACACATGAGTAACAATAAGTTTTTTATTTTCATTATTTATTATTTAAATTATATTAAAATATTTCTAACAATCCCCCACATAATTTAAAAAATAAAATAAAACAAAAATATTTTATCTTTTAAAACAAAATATTGTAGTTCAGTCTAAGGAACCTTTTGGGTCTGACCCTTACACCTAGTACTTATAAACTTCCACCCGAGAAAATGCAGAGACTTGATTGTCTTGAACTACATCTCCTGTGACCGGGTTTTAGTAAATAACACATATAATATTAGTGTTCATTATAGGTTCTAATCAGTGGGTGCACGTTACGGCCTTGTGCATGTATCTTGTTTCATGAGTGTCACTTAGAGACTTGCCCATGTCTCACAATGGCGGCCCCACCATCACACTCACTAGGTAAACCCTCAAAGGGTGGTTT
>Ga0214544_1009228_pt1 | contig 15624 bp, 5 predicted proteins | sample CNSS3metaG_FD_160074 | JGI IMG/M metagenome (GOLD analysis project Ga0214544, IMG submission 160074) | Root nodule microbial communities from cowpea collected in UCLA plant growth center, Los Angeles, California, USA - CNSS3 | ecosystem: Host-associated > Plants > Roots > Nodule | place: USA...
TTAATTATTTATGCAAAGTTTAATTTCATACATTAAAACTCAAAATATGGATTTATTCATTAGTTTAAATTAGTCACTAATTACGCAATTAATTAGTATACACGAGTCTCTTGGGAAACGATATCCCAGTCTTACTGGTTACTACTTGCGCGACTTGGTACACTTGCCAAAGTCTTAACAATATTTTTATATAGGTTTATCTAAAAACACTAGAGTACATCCACTCCATAATAAACTTGATTGAGTTCCTCTAAGTATTTAGACTACTGCCACTCTTTGTTAAAACAACTCTAAGTATTGTTTAGGGCATAACCAATCCTGGATAAAATGAAAAAAGTTTATGAAGAAAGTGATCTAAAATATCACTAGGTTGATCACTAGAAAGAGAGTAACGTCTTACAAAAGACACATGATAAAACACACTTTTCTAGATATCTATGAACACGAAATAATGTTCTTCCTAAAAAATATAGAGGCTAAGGATGCTTAAGATAACAAGAGCTTATGCGCATTTTTATTGCAATAATTTATGTAATGTTCCTTCTTCATAGAGGTATTGTCTATATAGGGCTTGCAAAGAAAATAGTTATTGCAAAACTCTTTTAGCCATTATGAGAGTCTTATTCTTAGATCTGAGCATGCTTTGAAACTCCAAGAAGTATTATGTGTTGTTTACTTAACATTGAATATGTATGGCTTCTATGGGAAAACTTCTTGAAAATGGCAAAATGATAGTCCAACAAATTTAGTTAGTTGTGTTAGGCCCTGTGTTTTACTTGAGGTGGAAAGAAGATACCTATTCCATGTCTAATAAGTCATGTCATGTATTAAAGGATATGCATAAAGAATCCACACACAGTTAATGTTACATTGAAAGCATTTAATGCATCTATATATGCTTGAGCATGGTCATATGCAAGACAAAGAAGAGGATGGCCATATAATCTCACATTAACTCCAAAAGAATCATCATCTTGTATCCATCTTAGGACACTACCACCTTTTAGTAGGTTAAACTCGTGATAATTTAGTTCATAACTTTTGCGTAAACAATTATTTAGCTAATGGTGGCTAGGTCCAAAGAGTACTCATTCTTAGCCATAATTGGGTGTGTCCATAGGACACTTCTTATTTAGACAAGAGAGTTCAAGTGCAAAGACTATATTTTTAATGGGTTGTGACCAAAGAATACTCGTGCTTATTCAGCTAGTAATGGTTGTGTTTAAAGAATACTTGTCATTTAGTTTGAAGTGGTTGGATCCAAATACTACTTACCCTGAACATTGTAGTGTTAGTCTTAGAATTGAATTACAAAATCAACATATAATAAACATAACAAGGCTCTGATTTTGTAGAAATTAAATGTGATGCTTCAACTTCGAAGGTGTCAACCTTTGATGGTTCCTCCCTATGTGGGTTTTCTCTTAGCTTGAGCTCCTAGTTTGGTGATCAGTAGTGGAGCTTTGCTTCCTAGGAGTGTTTTCTCTTGAAGCTTAGTTGTTAAGTCTGGTGCTTGAGGTTTCTAGTAGTGAAGGTTTGTTCTTTGAGGCTTAGCGCCAATATCGCTGCTAAACTATAGGGCTTATATTTGACTCTTCGATAAACCACCTTTTGGTGCTTAGAGTCAGCTTTGGGGGAGGAGTTGAATGGAATGGTGGAAGTAAGGGAGTTTTTGAACTGAGTGACAATTTTATATGTGTAAAGTTAAAAATTTTAAAACCCTTCCTTTTCAAAACTTGCATGTTGCGAATGAGCACTAAAAATGATGCTTGAGCACAAGACAATTAATTTCAATTAAAACTCCACTTAAACACTTTGTTTACTTTCTCTCAACAGTTTCTCAAACTGCATGAACTATAATTAAATGCATCGTAACAATATATGTTAAAAGAAAACTATATACAATATTAACACATTTGGGGTAACTCCCAATAGTGCTTATTTAATGTCATTATTTTGATGCATGTATCTTTCAGAGATCATTCAAATATATGATGGTGGCAAAATTTTCAAAGTCACTACCCAAGTATATGGAAAACCCCTAGCAAAGGGACCAACCACAAGATCCATGGCTAGAAGGATCCAGGAAGATTGAGCTTCATCTAAGCTAAGTAGGCTTAAAGTGATGTTAACATGGGATAAAGAAGTTATGAAGACTTAGTCTAGGGATCTTTTAAATATTTAGAATAAATTTTGGGCCTTGTATTATAGGCTTAGTAGTATAGGATTTTTTTGGACCATGTATTTAGGCCTTGGTGGGCTTTTTTGATCTAGAAGGTAATTTGGACCAAATTTAGTTTGGGCCTTAAAATTGGGCCTTGAAGGAGTGATGCATGGAAGGATCTAGATGACAGAAAGCTTACCTAGCAAGTCTCCCTTATAAGCGCACCTAAGCACTTGTTTATGTGGCAAAGTCACACTTCTTGCATGCACTCCTTTTGGCTCCAAATTTAACTTTTAGCACCAAAATTCCCTACACTTTTTAGAGACACCTAGCTTTCCTTTTCTCCTATAAATAGAAGAGCTTACCTCATGAAATGATCTTGAATTTTGAGTAATGAAATGTTACCCATTTGTGTGCACATGCCTCTAGTTTGAGTTACCTTAGAGTACACTTCTGTATACTTTACTCTAGCTTCTTTCCTTAGGAGTTGGCCTCACCTCTCTATAGCAATCCTCCCTAAGCTAGACCAAAATTCATCTTCTTTACATATTTTCATTGCTTCCGCAACCAATCTCTTCCATGGAGATCATCTTCTTGACGCACTCATTGAAGGAGAATGGGAGCAAGCAATCACAAGTAGTTCTTCAGCTTTGACCATTCACCATCCAACTCCTCTTGTTGGCTAGACCCTCTATATGTATTGCTCCATATGACTTCACATCTTTTACAATGAAAGGTCCTAACCATTTAGACCTCAACTTTCTTGAAAATAATTTTAATCTTGAATTGAGCAAGACTTGTTGGTCAAGCTTAAAATCCTTCTTCGGAATCTGTAAGACCAAAAAAAAATTAATTAAATAAATATTTATTTAAGATAACTACGGGTAAAAGGATCTCCAAGTTAATTAATGCAAATAGTTATGACATGGAATAATACTAGCTCAAGTGGTTGAGAGTGCTTGAATGTGTTGAGAGGACTATGCCATTAGTGTGACATTTTAATTGTTTGATTATTTTGTGTGTATTCATGAACATGTGGCATGGTGTCATAATTATAGATGTGTTTGAAATATAAAGAAACATGAATTGACTTGATGGTTGTGCATTTACTTGGTAATTGTGTTGATGTGAGTTCGAACCTCGATTGATGCTAAATATCTTCCTTTTTCGTCCAATTTATTTTACCACAGGTTGAAAGGTTCAAAAACCCTAGTCGTCATAGAGAGAAGCTGGAAGGGCTGGGAAACCACCTGATAATAGCACCTGAATGCCATTAACTCCATTTTAATGTATTTTTTATTTTTTTTATTTAATTTAATTAATTTGGGGCTAGAAAAGTGAGGGTGGAGAAAGCCTAAGGAGAAAGGAAGATAGTAGACTGGTGAGGTAACTAAAGGGAATTTTGAGAGCACTGGTTTGAACCTAGAGAGAGCTAGTGAGCGTTCTGGTGGGGAGGCAAGGGTTTGAACCATTTTGGATCAAAAAGGAACTCTAGAAGAGCTTTGGTGCGTAAATCCAGGTTAAGGAAGTTGTGGTGGGTTTCTAGAATTTTTCCAGAAACTATCTAGCGACTATGATTCGCCTGGTGGTTGTGTTCTACCCGCTAGGCAATGCAAACTGGATTGGCCAGTTTTTTACATCGTGTTGCTCTTGTGAGGTTTTGAGGGCTTTTATTAAAATTATATGTATGTTAGTGTGAATTGTAATGTGATTAAATTTTTGGAAGTGTACTGCATGCTGATAAATTGATGAATCGTTGCATATTTGGGTGTGAGGGTTTATGTTGGGATTGGGGATGAATGAATACTGATTTTAGGTTATGAATGGTGTGATATTATGTGAAATTCAATGCAAACTGATTATACACGAATTCTCGAAGCATGATTGAGCACAAATTGGGTGAAATTGCATAACTTGAATAAATATTTAGGGGTTTAGGGTTCGCACTGGTGCAAGAAAAATCTAGCATTTTTCTAGAATTGGATGCACCGCCTAACGGTACTCAAGTTAATGCTAGGTGATAAGCGTTGACCAGTAGTCCTTTGATGGCTGACTGGGTAGGAACACTAATTGGGGATTTTGTTGGGACTTTATTTTGGCTTATAAATGTGATAGAATTATAGTGTTATGAATTCAATGCATGAAGAAATATTGGACTAGCATGGGGATGAGATTAAGGGAGGATTATAGGCACTATGTGATGTCATTCTATGTTTTTGCATGAGCTGAATGCATAGTTGATTTCTGATTGGAGTCCCAAAAAGCATGACTGATACTTGGTTGAAATTAAGTTTTGGTGTGAATTCAAGTTATGAGTATTAGTGTACATATACCTTATGTGATGCATAAACATTGTGATGACACATTTTGAGGCATATCGAATTATATGAGCATGTACTGTTTATTCTGGATGTGTGCTTGGGATGGTTGATGTGTAGAATTGATTATGCTTTGCCTAAACTAGTGTAGCACCTAGCAATACAGTTTAAACCGCCATGCGATAGCTACAAAACAAGAAAGTCCCTAGAGCGCACAACATCTAGCAGTGAGGATTGGACCACCAGGCGATAGCTTTCAAAGAAGTGGGCTCTAGAATGCATGGTGCCTAGCGGCGAGTAGTGCCCGCCAAGTAGTTTGTAGCGATATGTTGCTTGGCGACGCTTAGGCTATGTCAGGAGATAGTGCAAGGGCAGGGACTTATGTGGATGTTTTGCATGGTTTACAAGACTTTAGGGTGATGGCTTTGGGTATAAGACATGTTGAGATCTATTTACGAGTAATGGTTCGTAATGATTTGCGAACATGTGCAGATCACGGGTGGGAGGCCAGTGATGGTGGAAATCATGTGTGAGCATGCGAGTTGGAGGCTCGTTTTGGTTAGCTCCACTTGATTGTCACTCACGGGTGGTATGCAAGTGATGTTGGTAATCTTGTGAGAATACGAGCGATGGTTCATATTGGTAGCTCAACTTAATTGTTATGAGCGGTGGTTCGTAACGGGATATCTCCACGCATGTGATCTACGACCGATAGGTTCGTAGAGGTTAGATCACGAGCAGCTGGTTCGTGGCAGCATGTGTTAACTTTAAAGTCATGGCCAAGATGCGTAGAATCTGGATGAACATGGTGGGAGGCCATGATATCTAGTGCATAAGGAAAAGTTCTCAGAAGGGGTTGTGAGCTAAGTTAAAATGATTTGGGTGAGGGTTTATGATATGCCTTTTCATGTATGTTTAATTATATTGAGCTCACCCTTTCTGCTTGTGTTTGATGATGATCATGTAACTTGTTATAGGGACCATATGATGTTGCAGGTGACAGTGTTGATGCATAGAGTCGGAGTGGGGCCTAGTTTGGGATGCATTTAAAGAACATTTTTATATATACCTTGTATTTATTTTAAATGTGTTTTAGACTTGGAACTTGTAATAGTTTAAGTCTTGAAATTTGGGATTTTTGGATTTAAACGTGTTAATAGAGTTTCAAACTTTCCCGTGCTTCTGGGAAAAGTATTAAATGCGAAATTTTTAAATTATTATTTTAAATTGTTTTATTTTTAAGTAATATCCGCCTAGGGTGTTACAGAATCCCTTTGTCATGGCCGAACCTCACCTTGGTCTTCTAGATAAAAGATAATTCAAAAGCCTGCAACATTAATTCTTCTTGCTCATGTATCTACAGTTTCCTTCTCTCCCTAATAGGCTTCAAATCAAAATTGAGAGTGTTTAAAACCCATCATGCCTTGCACTTAAGCTGTACAAGTAAGTGCCAAGCCTTTTCATATACCAACTTGAAGGGGGTTAGTCCATTGGAGGTTTTGAAAGTAGTTATGTAAGCCTACAGGAGTTCATCAATATTTAAAGACTAGTCCTTTCTACAACTTGTAATTTTTATTACTAGAATTTGCTTAAGATCTTTTTGGAAGACCTCTACATGGCCATTTGTATAGGAATGATAAGGGGCTACAATCCTATGCCTCTCCTTGTAATGTTTTGACACTCTTATTAGTTGCTCATTACAAAAAAGAGTGCCTTCATCACTAATTAGCACTCTTAGTGAGCCAAATCTGCAGAAGATATTCCTTTTAAGAAACTTAACCACTATCCTTGAGTCAGCCTTCTTGACAACTATTGTTTTAACCCATTTTGAGACATAATTCACTCTACAAGTATGTATTCATTTAAGTAGGATATTGGCAGTGGTCTTACAATTTTTATTCCCCAATAATCAACTTTCAACTTCAAGCATGCTTTGTAGGGGAAACTCATGTCTCTTAGTGATTCCTCCAACTCGTTGGAACTTGTCACAACTTTTGTAATGCTCATGCCCATCTCTAAAGATGGAGGGCTAGTAAAAACTAGCTTGCAACACTTTTTGCATTTGTTATTTCCCCATTATAATGTCCTCCATAAGATGAATTATTGCAATGCCATAATACATCCTTATCTCCCTTGCCAAATATACATCTTTTCAATAAGACATCAACAATAATTTTGAAAAGATGAGGATCATCCCAAATGAATCGGTTATCATCTTTGAACAATTTTTTTCTCTGGTGCCAATTGTATTCCTCTGGAATTACTCTAGTTGCCTTAAAATTGGCCATGTCAGCAAACCAAGGCCTTACTTGTACTAAAAAAAATTTCTCATCAGGGAATTCTTCCACTATTTCTCCTTTTGGTGAGTGACCTTTTTAATTAGAAAGTGTTGACAAATTGTCTACCATAAGACTTTCACTCCCTTTCTTATCTTTAAGTGTCAAATAAATTTCTTGCAACAATAAGATCTACCTAATCAACCTTGGCTTTGAGTCATTCTTTGTCAAGAGGTATTTGACTTTTGCGTGATCAATGTAAACTGTGATGGCTGATCCTTTGAGATATGCACAAAATTTCTCTAAGCCATAGACTACGACTAAAAGCTCCTTCTTAGTTGTGGGATAATTACTTGAGTTTCATTGAGCCCTTTGGTGGCATAATAGAATACATGAAAGTGCTTATCTTTTCTCTACCCCCAAAACAACTCCAACTACAAATTCACTAGCATTATACATCATTTCAAAACTATGTCAAGTGCAACTATCATTGAGGTTGAGCTCAGTTTCTATTTCAGCACTAACAAAGCTTCTAAGAACTCTTGATCAAATGAAATTTTTGTCTCCTTCACCAACAAATTGCTAAAAGGTTTAACAATTTTTTAAAAATCTTTTCCTTTCTTACAACCTCCTTCATTTTTGGATTAAGATGCCTTTGGGGTTGAACTACCAGTTTATAATCCTCTCCCGTTAGGATTTTATACATAACAGAAGGGTTGATTCCCTTAAGATCATGATAAAGTCCATCCAATAACTCCATGATTATCCTGAATCACCTCCACCAATTGTTGCTCTTTTGATTTGGTCAATGAGTTGCTAAGAATAATAGGCCTACCACCATTTTTATCAAGGAAGATGTACATTAAATATGGAAGCAGCTGGTTCAGTTCTAATTTTTGTTGTTTAGCTCTTTAAACTTATCACAAGAGGATTTCTCACTTCAATGTTTTTCTTTTTTCTTTCCTCCTGCCTTCCTTTTGTTTTTCATTTTACGTATTTATATATTTTCTGGTATCTACATCTACTTTGTTTTTATCTACATTTTCATTCTCTTCTTCACCTTTCAGCTCATTTCCACTTCTTTTTCATTCTGACTTATTCCTTCCTTACCATTTTTCTCACATTCATTTTCTAAATTGCCTCCCATCCATTTGTATATCATAGTGTCTTGTCTAGTGATGATAGTCTTGTAGTGTTCTTTAGGATAAACTTGAGATTGGCTAGAAAATGATTTTCTTGTTGATCAACTAGTTGTTTGGCTATTTTTCCATCCTACACTTCAAGATTTCTGATGGAGGCTTCAATGTTCTTCTAATTAGTGGTTGAAACTTGAATAAATTAAGTCAAAGCCTCTTCTATTTTATATAACCTATCCTATTGGAATAACTACAGACCTTGGTAAGGTGCTTGCCGGGACTGCCTTTGTGAATTTCTAATTTCATGTTTCCAACAAGAATTTTTATTTGATTATTCTTCCTATGTGAATTCTGGTGGAAATTAAATTTATCTAGTGTTCTTGAGCCATTAGGATGGCCACAAAGCATTGGCCATTAGGATGGCCACCAGTGCAGAAATCACACCTCATAACTTGCTAAGATTCATTATTTGGTGTTGCTCCAACCTGCATTTTGAACAATTGCTTTTTTCTTTCCTCCATTTGTTGTGAAATCAACTTGTTCTAGGCTAGAATGGCACTTTGTGTTTCTAACTCTAGAATTCCCATTTTTGAAGGTTGGCTTCTATCATGTCACATTTGGTGGTCACTGGCTACCAAAGACTCTATGATTGAAGTTGCTTCTTTAACATTCTTTGTCATCATAGTTCCTTATGCAGAAGCATGATTTGTCATTTTAGTTTATTGAGTTAGGCCACATCATGAAATACATGGTTAAGACACTTCTTCAGTTGAGATTTATGTGTTTCCCAAGCTTCGAATAAAGGCTCATCTAGTGCTTGTCAAAATATAGCAACTGCTGATTTGATACCAACATATCTTGATGGTGGGAAGAATATAGTTAGGAAATTTTTCTATACATCTTCTAGTTGATTAATCTTTGGTTTGGTTTAGAGTGCATCTAGATATTTGTTTTTCCTGTTAGGGAGAAAGGAAATAATCTGAGGTAAGATGCTTCCCCATCTTCTCCAGTTATTCCCATGGTACCACATAATTCATAAAAGGTAGTTGAGTGGTTATAGGATCTTCCACCCCTTTGGATCATCTAAGTATGCTTAAAAACTGCCATGGCCTCTACTATTGAACATAATCACCCACTAATCTCCTATGTTCATTGTGTTCTACATTTGCTCTTCTTGATGGAACTAGACTAGAATAGGAGAGGATGATTCATAGGCCAAAATTGTTCTATCTTAAGCATGTGTTGATTTAGCTCGACCCTACGAGTGGGTTGAATCAACCCAACCTGGTCTTATGCTGAATTGTCTCAACCTAGAACTCAAAATGACTCAACAAGACCCTTCATCTAGGCTAACTCAAATTAAACTTTGGAGTAGGCCGACTTGTCATAAATATCGAGCTCAAACATCTGTTCTGGACAAGGCATACTCATCTCCATCTCCAAGTCGAGCCTAATTATCTCAACTTCCAATATTGATCGATAACTCAACCTTTGATCCAAGACGACACGGAACAACTCGTTTCAACCTTTCAGCGTGACCAATTAGACATAAGATTTGGTCAGGTCCACTACACTAAGCTTGGCCCAACTCGACTCAACCTTTACCCCGAGCTAACTCGACTTCACCTTTGACCTAGCACAACTTTGCTCTACCTTGCACTTGGACAAACTTAGCTCGATTCTCAATCTAGGCTGAATCGACTCAACACTCAGCCCAAGTGACTCAACTTTACCTTTAGTCCGTGCTAACTCATCTTGATTCATCAATCTAGGCTGAACCACTCTACCTTTAGATCGAGCCAACTCGTCTTGATTCTTTGACCTTGGTAAACTCAGCTCAACCTTCGTCTCAAACCAATGATGTTTGAACTTCATCCAAGACTAACTTTACTTGACCTTTATCCCAGGCTAACTCTGCTTGACCTTTGTCCCAGGCTGACCTTCGATCTAGCAAAAGTCATGTTAAACTTCAGCCAAGGTTGACTTAGCTCAACCTTTGACCTAGGCCATCTTTATTGGTGCAAGGTGGCTCTTGAAAGGGAAATGAATAAAGCTAGTAGACGTTTTCCAATCATTTTGCACAAACATAATAATATTAACAAATTAAGGAGTGAGGCAAAGGCTAATGCACACAAGGATTATCGGTTCACCTTGAGGCTATGTTTATTTTCTTAGCCAACCTACTTAAGAAGTTCTACTAACCAAATCCCTTGACTAGCATAAGTATCAACCTTTCTAGGTTACAATGAGTTTAACCTCTAGAAAAATCACGAGTATAAACCTCTCCAGGTTACAACAAGTTTAACCTCTCCAAGTGTCCTTCTCAATCTCCCCTTGAGATCAAGAACTCCAAATTACAAAGAACAAATCAATCTCTCATGCAAGAGAGTAAAAATATGCTCACATGGTATACCTCACAATGTGATATTGCAATGGCTATCACTCAACCCAATATCACTATAAATAAATGAATTTGACTTTATACTTAGAGTATTCTTACTTTTCTTTCTTGGATGATTTGACAATTTTGCAACACTTTTTGTATTTCACATATTCTTCTTGCCAGCTCCATCTTAGTTCTAGTCATGTTGTGTCATTTGATCATTAACGAACACACATTAGTTTAACAAAAACATATATTCACAGTAAAGAACATGGTCATCTAATGGTTATTTATGAGCATCTAATGAAGTCTTTGACCTAGCTAACCTTTCCTATGTTCAGTGCTTATATAAGATTATTGTCTAATCATCTTAGCTTTGTTGGAACATTACTATGTTGATTGTTCTCTCCTATTTCATTATAGTTTTTGTTATCATCAATGTCTAATGCTAACAAGCTTGGTTTGATCTTTCAATCTGGGTTAACTCATCTCGACTTTCGACTCAAGCCAACTCATCTCAATTTTTGGCCAAAGTCAAATCAACTCAACCTTCGACCCTAGCTGACATGGCCCGATTCTTCGCTAGGAACAACTCAAGTCAATTCTTCGACTAGGTTGACTCAAATCAAGCTTTAGTCTGGGTAAACTCAACTCGATATTCGATCTAGACCAACTTGCCTTAACCTTTAATCCAATAAGACATGTCTCAATCTTAGGCTCGGGCTGACTCAACTCTACTTTTGACTTGGGCAGACTTGACTCTGCCTAGGCCGATTTGGCTCGACCTTTGTCTCAGGCAAACTTAACACCACCTAGATGCATCTTAATTTTGGATTTTCAAAATTCAAAAGATCATCCAATCCAAATCCAATTAAGTAGATTGAACTTAAAATAAAAAAAAAATATTGAATTGGATTTGAAAAGCTACATTTAAATAAACTTAAAATAATATAGATTTGGGTTATTATAGATTAAAATTTACAGTTTGGATCTTTCTATCAGGTGACTTTTCCTTCTTTTCACATTGCCTTAGTCTTTCCTCTAATTTTGCAAACGAAAATGAGATTCATACATACTTTCTAGACTCAATTTTGACAATGATGATGTCGCACGACAATTTCATTTTAAAAATTGAATTTCATTAAATGAAATTAAGTGTGGCACGTGTGTCAGTTTTGGGTTGCAAGGGAGAGAAGTGTTTGTAGTGAGAAGCAAAGAACCATTGAGACTGGGATTTTGGAGACAAGGGCTTGGAGAAATTGTTATCTTGTAAGTTTCCTCTGATTCTATTACACAGATTTTCCACACTGTCTTCATCGTCCATGGTTTTGATAACCCATTGTTGATCTGTTTATTTTTTCAAAGAGAGAGCCCACAACACAAACATAGATAGGTTTGATTTTTGTGAGATTGAGCAGAAAAGGTCAGATTTTTTGCCAGCTGGAGTGATTGCAAGGGTTGGAGAATCAGGTATTTTTTAAATGGTTTCTTCATTCGTTGACGTTATTTTCATTGTTGGTTGTGCATGTAAAGTTTATTGTTTTAGGCTTAATCAATTGTAGCAGGTACCCATATAGTTTGACTTTTGTTTCCACTTATGTATGTATGACATGATGCATTACGAAATATGAAACAAAAAATTGGTACTGATGACCAAAATATCCAACATAACTTCCCACTTAATTGTTTTACACTCCCTGGTTTTGATCATAGTCTGACTTTTGAAAATTCCAAAAAAGCCTTATGGCCACATTACCCATTATTGAATGTCATGGTGATGGAAATGAATTTGTACTATGTTAAAGTTCTTGTGAGGAAATTATATTCAGAATGAAGTTTGATTTTGATATAAAACATGGGTAATGAAAACCAAAATACTCATCACAACTCCCCATGTACTACTTATGTACTCCCCACTTATGAACAATATCAGTATTAGCAGATTTCCCAAAAGGGCCACTATCCACTTAACCCAATAGTGAATGTTGTTGTCATGAAAATCATTTTCTACCATCAGAAGGTCACTTTGATGATGTTCTATTGACCATAAAAGTAACCATCGATAACTGAATCCATAAGTGGGGAGTACTGACTAAAAAGGTCGCAAGTGGTGTTGAAGATTTTGGTCTAAAAACTTCCACTTCAAAATGGGGTTCAAAGTTTATTGTCCACAAAACATGATGACCTTAATGTACTGCAAATTGATTTCCATTACCTAAATACTCACTTTTCGGTTATGTTCATTACTTAGGTTTTTTGTAAAAGTAACCATCAATAATTGATAACATAAGTGGGGACTACTAACTAAAAAAATGGGGAGTGATGATGAATATTTTGGTCAAATAATTTCTACTTTAAAAATGGACTTCAAACTTGATGACCTTAATGTACTGCAAATTTATTTCCACTACCTAAATACTTAATATTCGGTTATCTTCTGTAATTGGATTTTTTATAAAAGTAATCATCAATAACTGAATCCATAAGTGGGGAATACTGACTAAAAAGTTGGGGAGTGGTGATGAATATTTCAGTCTAGTAATTTTCACTTTAAAAATGGAGTACATACTTTATTGTCCATACAATTAATTTTCTTTAGGACTTTTAAATTTAAATGGGTTACTCAAATGTAGTAGGTATATAGTAATTTATGAACCTTTATAATATTACTCTACTAAAATAGAAATTTAATAATTTAAAAAATGTAGGACGGTACAATTGATTCAAATATACCAAAAATGTAATGTATTATTGATTTTAACAATTAAAAGATAAATTTAAAAACATTAAATAACTTTTATAGGAAAATAAAATAATATTAAGGGGATAAAAAACATATCTAAAATTTATCATAGACGAACTATATGGAGTTAACGCGTTAGATAGACATTGATATTTCATGTCACATTATTATAAGGATACCATATATTGTTTAAAAGAAGAAATGTGTACTTAAATATATTTTATGAAACATGCGAAGAATGAGATTAAAAAGGTAAATTCAAAATGAAAATTTTAATTCAATTATTAAAAAGGTAATGATTAAAATCAATTATTTAGTGCATAAATGTATGGTTTTATGATCACATCTTTGGATAAAGTGATGATATGATCATAACAATATTTACATTCATTATATATCAATAAATATACTATTATTTTATTCTAAGCAATAATAATTTTCTTATTTTAATATTTTATGATTAGTCCCAATTATTTCCAAAGATAATTTTAGATAAATAATTAAATTATTACCAAATTGAAAATTTTAACTATTTAATCATCGTTAGTGAAAAGGACCAAATTGACCATAATTTGACAAAAATAAGGACCTAATTGAACATAAAACAAAAATAGGGACCAAATTGAATAAAATCAACAAAAATAAGGACCAAATGTATATTTAAGCCTTACCCATTATTGAATGTCATGGTGATGGAAATGAATTTGTACTATGTTAATGTTCTCGTGAGGAAATTATATTCACAATGAAGTTTGATTTTGATATAAAACCTGGGTAATGAAAACCAAAATACTCATCACAACTCCCCATGTACTACTTCTGTACTTCCCACCTATGAACAATTTAGTATTAGCAGATTTCCCAAAAGAGCCACTATCCACATAACCCAGTAGTGAATGTTGTTGTCATGAAAATCATTTTCAACCATCTGAAGGTCACTTTGATGATGTTCTATTGACTATAAAAGTAACAATCAAGAACTGAATCCATAAGTGGGGAGTACTGACTAAAAAGGTCGCGAGTGGTTTTGAAGATTATGGTCTAAAAACTTCAACTTAAAAAATGGGGTTCAAAGTTTATTGTCCACAAAACATGATGACCTTAATGTACTGCAAATTGATTTCCATTACCTAAATACTCACTTTTCGGTTATGTCCATTACTTAGGTTTTTTGTAAAAGTAACCATCAATAATTGATAACATAAGTGGGGACTACTAACTAAAAAAAATGGGGAGTGGTGATGAATATTTTGGTCTAATAATTTCCACTTTAAAAATGGACTTCAAACTTGATGACCTTAATGTACTACAAATTTATTTCCACTACCTAAATACTTAATATTCGGTTATCTTCTATAATTGGATTTTTTATAAAAGTAATCATCAATAACTGAATCCATAAGTGGGGAGTACTGACTAAAAAGTTGGGGAGTGGTGATGAATATTTCAGTCTAGTAATTTTCACTTTAAAAATGGAGTACATACTTTATTATCCATACAATTAATTTTCTTTAGGACTTTTAAATTTAAACGGGTTACTCAAATGTAGTAGGTATATAGTAATTTATGAACCTTTATAATATTACTCTACTAAAATAAAAATTTAATAATTTACAAAATTTAAGACGGTACAATTGATTCAAATATACCAAAAATGTAATGTATTATTAATTTTAACAATTAGAAGATAAATTTAAAAACATTAAATAACTTTTATAGGAAAATAAAATAATATTATGGGGATAAAAACATATCTAACATTTATCATAGACGAACTATATGGAGTTAACGCATTAGGTAGACATTGATATTTCATGTCACATTATTATTATAAGGATACCATATATTGTTTAAAAGAAGAAATGTGTACTTAAATATAATTTAAGAAACATGCAAGGAATGAGTGTAAAAAGTAAATTCAAAAGTAAAATGATAATTCAATTATTTAAAAAAGGTAATGATTAAAATCAATTATTTAGTGCATAAATGTATGGTTTTATGATCACATCTTTGGATAAAGTGATGATATGATCATAACAATATTTACATTCATTATATATCAATAAATATACTATTATTTTATTCTAAGCAATAATAATTTTCTTATTTTAATATTTTATGATTAGCCCAAATTATTTCTAAAGATAATTTTAGATAAATAATTAAATTATTACCAAATTGAAAATTTTAACTAAAGTAATTAATTTTTAAAAGTTTTCTGAATTAACTAATTTAGTATTTTATAAGGACATAAACTTAGTTTTTAAAGAGGAATTTGATTTGAAATTAATTAATACATATGTCTTTGGAAAAGAATAAAGAATTCATTGATTCATTACTTTTATAAGAATTATTTTGAAATGAATAATAATCTTACCGGGACACCATAATGAAGATATACAGGACTAGTCAACTATGAATTGCTTTCTTTTATTCCTATTGTATTCGTTGATTTTTTGATATATTAGCATAATCATGTATGTAATTAAAGGTATATTTTCTCTTTTGCTAATTAGTATTATTTTCCTAGTTTATGACTATTAAGTTTTAATTTCATTTGTTTATCGTATATGTTTTCAAATGAAAAAGAATTAATGGGATTCA
>Ga0214544_1009229_pt1 | contig 15624 bp, 12 predicted proteins | sample CNSS3metaG_FD_160074 | JGI IMG/M metagenome (GOLD analysis project Ga0214544, IMG submission 160074) | Root nodule microbial communities from cowpea collected in UCLA plant growth center, Los Angeles, California, USA - CNSS3 | ecosystem: Host-associated > Plants > Roots > Nodule | place: USA...
TTTTTTTTTTTTTTTTTTTTTAAAAAAAAACAATGTCGTCATTGAAAACTACGATTTTGTTAAGGAAAAAGTGAAGTCGTCTTCATACATGATGACTTCACTTTTTAGGTTTTTTTTTTAATTTTTTTTCGTAATTAATGAAAACTGAAAATTAAATAATGAAAACTAAAAAATTTGAAAGAAAAAGAAAAAATAATTAAAACTGAAAAATTTGAAAAAAATGGAAAAATAATTAAAACTGGAAAATTTGAAAAAAAAAATAATGGAATCTGAAAAATTTGAAAAAGAAAAGAAAAAATAATAAAAAATTAATATTTTGAAAAAAAAGGAAAAAAATTGAAAAAAAAACTGAAAAGTGAAGTCATCTTCTAACATGACGACTTCACTTTTCAATTAACATAAATTGTAGTTTCCAATGACGACATTGATTTTTTTTTTATAAAAAAGAGAGAAACTGGTTGGATTGAGGACGACTTCATCTGTAATGTCGTCTTCCACCATGACGACTTGATCCTATTTGGCAAAAAAAAATCAACTAACTCATATTTATAAATTTAACTTCTAACAAACCCTGAAATACAAAAAAGTCGTGTAAATATCTATTATAATGAGGAGAGAATCATGGTTCGTTGTTGTTGGTGTGCACTCGTGGTGGTTGTTGTGCTCATGGTTGTGATGTGCTTGTGGGGTTTGACTCGTGATTACTATTGTGCTTGTGTAGTTGTGGGTGTGTTCATGATAGTTGTTCTGTGGTGATATAGTTGTGTTATCGGTTACGGTTGCAGGTGGTTGTAGATGGCAGTTGAAGTGTTGGAGTGATTGTGTGGAAGAAGCCATAATCACAAACATGAGAAGATGAACAATAATAATTAATAATAATAGTAATAATATTAATAATAATAATTATAACTACAATAATAATTATAATTTTAATAATAATAAGTGATTAATTACAATAATAACACTAATAATAATAATAATTACATTTTATTTCATATTAATTCTTAATATAAAGAAAAAATTGTAATTTAAAAATTTAATTTATTAAAATTTTGTTATCTATCAAATTTATCAAATCACTTAACTTTCATTTCAACTTTCTTTATTTTCATCATATTTCCCTTTAATTCAAATAATCTGACTTCCACCTATCTTTCCTCTCAAATTTATCATAAAAAACAAACACACGTATTTTAAAAAATAACTTTCTTTTTTTCGTATGTAGTTTTTTTTATGCATTTCTTACTCTTTATATAAACAATGTAATCATGAATTTTTATTTAACCAATAACTGTATTCTCATATTAATAATTCTTTTTTTTATGTCTCTATATATTATCTCTCTCCTCAACATTTCTTTATTATGGATACAAATTTATTCTTTTAAGTTATGTTATTTATATTGTAAGAGTTATTTAATAAAATGTTAATTTAATTTTTGTGGATTTTGTTGTGTAACACTATTTTTAAGACATTGTAAGGGTTATTCTTTATATAAAATTTAAGAACTTAGGGTTAAATAAAACCTTGACTTATAAAAAAAAAATGAAATATATTTTTTTTTCTATCAATCAAATAAAATACTAATTAAAATACGAGTCGTATTAAACGTTTGCATTGAAGTAAAAGTTAAATATTTTAAAAGCACAAACCCATAAGAATTGTATTAAGATGCATATTAAAAGTACGTTGAAATCCACAAAAGTTAAATGAAGACATAAAAAATGATTCTTGAAATGGAGAGATCTTACGATGAAAATGACTTTATTACTCTAATTCAATTTTTTTTATCACACTCACACTACAATGAATGTTTTCTTTAGTTGTTATAAAAAATATACATTTTCAAAAAAACAATATTTTTTTATTTTTATAACCTAAAGTCTTCATTAAAATTGATGATCTTATAAAACCCTTACTCTACATGTAACTAATGCAAGGAAGAATACCCTTATTAAGAAATATATTATTCTCATTTATAACTCAACAAAAATCAATATAATTTTAAATAGGTTAATAAAATATTATCATTTAAAAATTTATTGACCCAATTGATTTGATTCCTAAAAATCACTACCTAGCATTTGGTTGGTGGCATTTCATTAGTATTTAAATTTGATAAATGTGGCATTTCTACTTTTATGATCCACCTAGATGCTATTGCCAAAAGAAACACAGAAGAGGACAAGAAAAACAAATTATGAAAGTGAAATCACCAGAAGATGCTGTCATTTCATAAAATCTTTGCACTTTATCCTTTAAAAAACAAGCATAGTAAATGTGTCTCCCTATTATGGAAAACAAATAGTAATCAAAATTTTCTGAAGAGAAAACCTAACAGACTACTTTAAAATACTCTAAAATATGTTTCTTTCCTTCAAATGTTTCAATTTTTGTTTTATTTTTTACGAAAACTTTAAATATTTTTAGTTGTTATATTTAGCTAATGTGGTGCAGCTTTAATTTTTTTTTCTGTTTACTGATTTTTTTTTCAATCATATATTTTTTATTGATAAGACTGGAATAATGTTTGAAAAATATGAACCTTTTTATTTGATACGTGACGATATAATTGGAGTAGTTTAGCAGTCTATTTATTTTGTGGCACGTCGAGAATTTGCTGGGCCAATTCATTTAAATGTGATAATAATTTGGGTCAAGTGAAGCCACATTGGGCAAAGGTTGGAACCTGTCTGCTACCAATCTACATGGGTCTTTATCTCATCCTCATTCACACAATTGTGCCTACAGATTCTGCAACTGTCTTTGTAGAATTTATTAAATGATTAGACAACTACCCAAATCAAATTCATTCCATTCCCCAATTAAACCCTAGTCTTGTCTAGATCAGATTTCAATATGTTCACAAATCATAATCAAACATTTGTGTGAATGAAATTCGAATCTAAACAGCAATTGTGTACATATAGACTAATCAAAATATCAAAATCAAAACAATGCAGATGAATAATACTATAACATTACTTTATTGTGCTCGACATTCTATTATGTCTGTCCCTTTATTGCTCCTTATTCCTCGCATGTTTCTACTTTGCTTTCTGTCTAAACCATATGTTTTTCTGCAATTTTCCTTTGCTTTATTCATTTTCTGTGTAAGAGAACGCGGAGGAACTGGAAATTATGTCGGTAACGAGAAAAACTAGAACCAAACTTATAGAAACCAAAATAAAGTAGGCAACTGGAAACTTACACAAACGGCATTTTTGCTCTTTTTTCATTTAGAAAATTTATGAAAGGATGAAAATAAATAATTGTAATTATATTTAAACTCTATTTTTTTTTTCCTTTTCCTTTTCTTTGATTTTTCTCTTTCTCGTGATCTCAACCCTTTTCAATATCCAAACATACTAAGAATATACACCACTTTGATAATGGATGATCACTGACATTGAGTCTCACTCTACAGGACTAAATATTTAAGTCACAAAAAGAACCAATCTTTTGTCATATGTGAACATTGATCACCCAAATGTCTCAACCCTTGTGATCTTCAACCTTTTTACAGCCGAAAGGAACATCCTACATGACCAAAAAAGCAAGTACATCAATGCTTAAAATGGAAAAAAAAATGTAAAAGCTCCATGTAGTAATAGGTAGAAAATGAGTTTTTAAGAGAAAGTTATGGTTATAACTTACTCCCAAGGAACGTCTCCAACCATAATCAAATCTCCTTCTCCATCTTCATAAGTTAGAACATGGCATCTCTCTTGTTGCACTCCATCCATCTCAGTCCCCCCTGGGAAAAACAACCACATTCGCATGTTAGGAGACAAAGATGCTACATACACAACGTCAAAGTAATTAACCATGACAGAATGGAACCAGATCATACACAGAATGGTGGTGTCAAACATTTGTTCAAGGGTCTTCACTAACTCGTGATAACCATCATGAGCTAACAAATTGAGTTTTCTACCAATTGGAATGCCTTCCATGTACACCTTCACAAAGAAGCTCGTGTGATCGCTGCAATCATTAACTTCAGTAGCTTGTGAAAAACTACTTAGATGTGGCTGCATCGGTTGCCAGTGCCCCCTACCATAAACAAATACTTGAGAGGGTCAACAACAACATTCAAGCTAGCCACAAACACATGATGTCATAAAATCTAAGAGGGACAGAAAGAAAGAGTTTCTCAATATCAGAAGCAAAACCCTTGAATTATTCTGAGGGTACCACGTTTCATGAAGACAAACATGTTTTGCATATATATTGTACAAACCCTGAACTGGAAGAGGCAACATGTTGAGAGGCGGAAATGCTGAGTCCAAGCCTAAGATCTGTGCGAAGGTCTTGGCTATGTTGGTGCGTGAGAGAGGATGCAGTTGAATTGGAAGGGTTGTTCCTGCAGCTGGTGATTGAAGAGGAGGAAGAACTAGAAGCTTTGCCCATTGTGGAAGGAACTAGTTGGGTGGATTATACACATGAAGCCGCCACATTAGAGGCCTTAAATAAAGAAAGCAAGAAAGAAAGAGAGAATGGGAGAAGAGGTTTGAAGAAGACTTTTTCAGCTGCTGCGCCACCCTCCATTGGCCACTCTCCTCTTTTTCTACCTCCCATGCAATTGGTAGACCTAAAATGTTGTCATGGTAGCCGACAACAACACGTGTAAATAAGTAAAAATCAACATAGTATTTATACTATGTCAACATGTTTTTTGTTTAATAATTCAGCCTTCATAAGTATATTTGGACTAATATGAGTTAGTCAGCTGGTATCATGGTGCACACAGATTTTGAGTTCGAGTTCACCAACACTTTTGTGATTAAACACTTGAATTAGTGGGCATTTGAAGAGGATTTTTTTGGCAATTACTATAGAGACAGTAGTTAGACAAAGCGTGTGGTCCGTAATGCACTGATTCTGTTCTGAGGAGAATGGAATGAACCTAAATATTAGACCATTGGGGTGGACAAGAGAACATTAATGTTGATATCTGGTACCTTGCATAAACATGTAATATCCACGTAATCGATGTTCAATGGATATAATCATCGTGTTGCTCGTGGGGATCTTAGTTGGAGAGACCAAAATGTATTATTTTGTGCAAGTGAAGTGAGGCTACAAATACTGCTACGTACCAAGGAAAACATATCGGTGTATGAACAGAAGAGAAACACTTAAAGTATGAGAACATAATTTCTAGAAGTGTTGTCTCATTCCCTTTCGAGAATTAACTTCAGTAGACAAACTTCACCACCCTTTTCTTTCATTTGTGCAGAGTTGTCGTGTGCATTTATTTCTCTCTGATGTGTTCGTTTTGCATATTATTTTGCATGCCTGGTTTTCACTGTAATCAATATCAAAAGCAATTTAGGATGATGCAATTAATAAAGAAAGAACAAAAGGTCATATGTAATCGCTTCGTGAACGTGAAGTACGTGACAAGTTTGAATATTTTATTGACTTTTTTATGCCAAAAAACTCGAGATCTGGTCCTGGGAACTGCCAATCAACTCGATTTGATAGCATATGAAAAGAAAAAGGAAAAAGAGACTGAGTTCTGTGCAATATCAAACACATGTTGGAATTGGAAACACACTTTAAAAAAGTGTGTTTAATTTATTAGCCCTTCATGTCCAAATAACTATTCCTCACTTTTACTTTATTTTAAATCATTTGTTTCTTTTAGAAAAATATGACACTTCTAGAACATTTAATGTTATATATCCCTCTATCAACTTTTTTTTTTTAATACACACACCGATTAAAATAAGATAACATCATATCATATTTAGTAGAGATATCTTCTTTTGTTTCCCTTTCTTCCAATTTATATACAAATGAAGTAACAAGTTTTCTTTGGACAAAAAAAAAAGATTTTGAAGGGAGAAAAGAAAGTATCGAATGGAGTGCGCATATCTAAGCATATCTGGTGGAGAGGCAAATGAACCAAAAAGAGAAAGAAAAGATAGTGATGGATCATGTGCATTGTGGAGTTCTTGCTGGGTCTCAGGATTCTCACATTGGCTGACGTGGCTTGAACGCAATTTTGGTGACTGGGTCTCATGTTGAAGCTAGTTTTAATGGTTAGGATTAGGAAGTTGAGGGGGAACAAGAGCATAATTAGTTGGATTGGATCTAAAGATATGGGAAATGGTAGGTAAAGAGGGATGAATATATGAGAAAATGTTGAAAAGGGTGAAAAGGAAAAAAAGTAAAATGTTCCCCACCATCCCAACCACAAGGTTGCTTGGATTAGCCATGAATCTGTCATTTGGTCTCCAATACAGTGATTGTGTTGAATTAGAAAAGCAGGGTGTAACCCACATCCGCTTTTTCTTAAATACCTCTATTAGATGTGTCTTGCAATGTCAAGACCAAATCGCCCATTTTCCTTCTCCTTCCCGTTCTTCTATCATCTTGTTTTTCATTGCTTGCCTTCTCCGTCATCATTCTCCATGCCCAACAAATCATCACTTTCATTCATTGGTCAAACTTTTTTTCTAGTATATAACTTTTACATCTCCCATGCAACCATGTCCCCACTCTATCTCTTCTACTTTTTAACTAAATATTTTTATTCTTCTGCCTTCACTGACCTATACCTCCTACATACAGATTCAAACACACGATGTTGTTTTTGTTTTTGTTTTTATCTGATTGAATGACACAAGACATACAATCATGTAACATGCAATTGTCACTGTAACATCCATTGCCTGGATTTGCAGATGGTAAAAGTAACATGCATGCGACTTAATTTTTGTGGATTGCAGAAATTTGTACATAAATAGTCTCTTTTAAGGGCCTTGGTTCTATTGCTCAAATCAGAAAACCATTTTCTTGATCCGGTGGTGATCCTGAACTGTTACTCAATATGGTTGGATAAATATATGAAGTTTACACAATTTTGTGAATCCCAAAAGTATTTTATGCTGAGCTTAAATGTGATTGAACTTATGATTTTGACTACCTTGACCCTCCTACATTATGGAATGACAAAAGAATAGCTATCAGTCCTCCTAAATAAATGTTAATAGATAATGAACAAAATAAAGTGAATTTTACATTATCTGCAGTAGAAGCCACCAAAAACCTAACGAACGAATTTGAGAAACTGTGATATTATTACAATTCAATGGAACACGAGAGTTCCTACCCATTCCATGAAAACAAAATTTGCCACTATTTGTACACTCTATTTGTGAGATAATCGTTTACTTCAGCTGCTGCCTCGTAAGCTCCCTCAACGCATCGTCCCAAGGCAACACCAGAGACATAGTTGCCCCCAAGGAACAGCCCTTCAAACCCAGTATTTCTAAGAGAATCTTTAGCAGCGTCTAGAAGATCAAGATGGCCAATTAAGAACTGGGGAATAGCTTGAGGCCACAGTCTCACCCCCAATACAAATGGATCCTGAGCATTTGGGTTTATGAGCATTTTCCTCAAATCTCGATCAACTGATTCAACAAGTTCACTGTCCGTCTGCCATAAACAAGACAATTTAGGAGGAAATGAAAAAGGAAAGGAAACAAATCTGATTATACAGGTAGAGACATGGCACTTGTTTTGGATGACAAAATGTTAATGCCTAAAACCTGAAGTCAAACAACAGATTAATGCCTAAAACCCTTAACCACCAATCATCAAACAATAATGATTAGAGCAAGAGGTCTAGGGCCCATTTAAATCCTGTTTCTAAAATTAATTTTTATTTATAAAAAAAAAAGAACAAAAAAATCAATAGACTAATTATTTAAACATAATGTATTCGTTTTTAAAAGTTAAAAACCTAAAACAACTAAGTTATTTTCTTTTCCTATTCGGTTTTTTTCATAACTAGTACTCTAACATCTTCCCCCACCTTTTTTTAAAATTGTGTTATATATATTTTTTAACTAAAACAAAACCACAATAAAACACGCCCCTCTACAGTACGCTTGTAGGGGAAAACACCTGTGACCGGAAAAATAAACTTACAATACTCCTGTAGAGTAAACTTACAATAAACAAAAATTTCACTTTATTGGATGAGTGTGTCTCATTTCTTCTAAAATATAGCAAATTTATGCTTTCTTTTATTTACCTAATATGTTTATTTTAAAAATAAGCAGTTTCCTGCTTCTTTAAAGAAACAAATCCTATATACTTATTTAAAAAATAACTAACAGTTCTGTACACCACCGTCCTAGAAGTTTAGCAGAAAAGCTACTGTTCAACCTATTGATTGCCATAACAGCTCAACCAATTCCATATATGTTAGAAGTTCATGTTTCATATTAATGTCACCTTTTGTAAAATTCCGGTATTGGTAGCCCCTCCAATGTAATTCAAGAGTAGAACCCTTCCAGGAGGTGCTCGGTTGGGGAAAAGTGATGAGCTGTATATAGTTCCTGTCAAGCCCACAAATATGTTCTTATCATCGACCGGTCAAAAACTAGAATTTACTCCACAGTGCGCAATTCTAACATGAATGATAATTATTAAAAAGATGTGGAACTTATTGTGTTGAAAGACTTCACTTTTACTTTATAAAATTAATACTCGCCTAATGTCTCCACTCCCTGGGTACGTGGATGCAATTGACCAAATCCCTTCAGTTCACCATCTATCAAGCATTCTGATCTAATAGCTTCTTTGGGATAGGATACGGAAACTGCAGCCACTGGAGGGTAATAAAACTTTGAAAGTGCATCTGCAGCAGCAGTCTGCAAAAGATATTAAAAGGTCAGGAAATACAGCCCTCAATGTTTTCAAACTGATTTTTTGAGATACATTTTGTTATTTGACTTGAGTAAAAGCCCATGACAGGAAATGCAGTTACTGTAGACAATAGCTTTCATTCTCACGGGAATAAGAGATAGTCACCCTCGAGAACACTTAAAGCATGAAACAAACACTCGCAGAGGTTTTTAGAAATATGAGAAGTCCTATGCAACGAAAAACTGAGCCTGGAAAAATGGATTAATTGTACCTTTCTTTGCATTATGTGAGTGCGGCAGTGTTTGCACAGGAAATTAATTATGGCTCTGAAAGTTCAGAGGATAATAAAAATAGAGACATATGCAACCGTAGGCACAAAAAGCATATGCACATGCATGTGCCACTCACAACACACTCAAACAAAAGAGCCAAAGGCATGCAAACAAAGAAAACTAACGACCAGCAATTAGGCACCAAAAAAATGCCTGCTATAACTCCAACAGGTCATATCACCCAATTTCAAGGATTCCACAAAAAAGAAGTCATTAATTAACATAAATAAATTATATAATCCCACTTTGAGGAAGAAACTTACCGACAGAGGACGCAGTAATGTACTAGCAACATGGGAAGGAATGGTAAGGACAATAGTTTTGCACTGCAAAGAAACCACACCTTCTGGTGTTTCATACATCAAACTGTACTCTCCGCTCTCCAGTTTACTAATATTTGTCAGCTTCCAAGATAACTTTACTTTGTTGCCTAATCTGTCAACAGGATCACAATTCACAAGGATCGTCAATCTGGAGAATAAGAAGAAATTAACTAGAACATTGGTACAAGACAACATTTAGTACCTAGAAGAAATGGCCTCTGGCAACATGGTAAGTCCTTTCCGGAAAGATCCAACAGTCTGACCCTTTGGTTTTGGCAGACGCCTACATGATTAATTGAATTAGTGAAACACTCCACGAACTATGTGGAAAATACCGAAACTCCAGAACAAGTAATGTATTACGGGTCCCGAGGTGGTTTTGAAGCTGCATTTCTCTCTTGTATTGCTTTGAAAGTTCCACCAATAATGCTACCGCCATTTTTTTCCAACCTCCAAACTTTGCCGAATGCTGCTTTCATACTTAATTTTGAAGGATCACCTGCATAGACCCCTGTATATAACAAAATTAAGGTAAGCAGCCATTTTTGCAACAAAGACTGCCAAACAAAAAAGTAGAAAAATAAGAATGGAAGAGAAAAAGCAAGATGGAGTAAGCTAATCACTGATTAAGTAAAGAGAAAGTATAAGACACAGTCAAGTCTTTTATGGGACATTGCGCCTGACTTACATAACATCTGCGGTAAGTGCTTGTCTAATTGATTATTTGTACATATACTTCAATAGCATTTATAAGAGGGCAAGAAAGAAAATAGTGATTTTGTTAATATTACTTGATAATGTGACAAACCAAGTTTAAGTGTCCTCAAAACCACCACATGCTATGGATCGTGATGAACTAACTAGAGCTTATTGGACTTGCTTCTTGAGAAGTTACTACCCTTTCCCTGGCCATGAAAAAATTCCCGAACAGGAAAATCACGCTTTCAGTATAATTTTACATTGTGGACCAAAGAACCACTGAATAATAATTAGAATGATACTGAACAGCCTAAAAAAGGGGTCACTTTAGTGCCATTATGAACTTAGAAATATAGCCTTTAGCAAAAAAAAAAATTGCCCCGTATGAAAACTTTTAATCTCACAGTTTTCAAAAGACAGGTTAGACAATGCATAAGAAACTTCATTCCAGAAATAAACTTATTCTATTGAGATATTACTCAGCTATCTTGATGGATTATATATTAATGGCCAAAAACTGAATATCACTAGATCCAAAAGTAATACAGAAAACTCTACCAGTACATAAGTACATAATAGAAGATTTGTTACAGGTTTACAAGAATAAATTAAAAAAAAAAAAAAGAGCAAACAAGTTAATGCTCTTACCTGAACAAAAAGGCTCTATCAATCGTTCAAAAACCTCATCCCCAAGGTTCCGACGAACAAACTCTTCAACCGATTCCTCATGACCCTGTTACCTTTGTCAACATTATATTACATGAGAAAACCAAATTAAGAACATATGCATTTCATCCTTTCGGACACTGCATTTGGCACAAACATAACCAAAGAAACGAAAGAGAACACACTGGAGGAGGAGGCCGAATTCCAAGCGCACCAAAGCCAGCTCTGATCTTTCCACCAAGGCTCATCAAGTCAAAGAAAGGCAAATCTGACGGCTTCCCGGGCACGGGCCTCAACTTTCCATTCCACAACACAAACCGAGGTGCATCGGGATCCCCCAGAACAAGCTCATCCTTTAAACCACTGTCCACCTGCAAAATGTATCAACAGAAATCACTTTAAGAACAATTCAACAAGAAAACTAAGTAAGTTTGGATGAGCATTGGGGAAAATGATTTTAAATGATATTGATTTTATACAATTAATACCGGTGAAAATTAATTTTTACATGATATGATTAATGTTGGAATTTTTTATCATAAAAGCACATTAGCCATAAAGCTCACTATGAATTTTGTTTATCTTTCTTAAGGATATATTTGAATAAATTTCTTCAAAAGTATTTCTAAGAGAAGAAAATTAAAAAAAAGTAAAATAAAATTGTGCTTAAGCTAATATGTAAAATCAACTTTTCAGAAACACATTTTTATTCTTACATAACCTGGTTTCATTTTATGCAAAATTTTATTTCATCTTCTAGAAGAGCTTATCTCCCAAATACCTTAACCCCGTTTCGACTAATAATCAATTCCAAACTCAGAAGTTCCTAAACACGATCTAACACTACAGTAGCTGGCATTTCAATGTGATTTTGGGGAAACCAACGGGAAAGCAAGCATGCACCCAATTGTGTTACAAATCTCACGTTGACTAGTCATACAACCAAAATAACCCGCGACAACCCACAGTACATGAGGTTGAGCTAGGCACAACCTCAAATTGGGCAAAAGAAACATTACATACCACCATAGTGAGCATTGGATCAGAGGGCTGAAAACTGTTGGGACCTTCTTCCCAAAGATACCCGTCCCTCTCAAGCGTGGTGATGTTGCCTCCAACGCGGTCTCGGGCCTCAGTCACGACGACATTGGATTTGGCGTGTTTAGTGGAGAGGGCCTGGGCGATACAGAGGCCGCTGATGCCTCCGCCGACGACTACGCAGTCGACGGGGACTGAGTCTCTGGTTATGGGCGGAGATGCGGTGGATTCCTTGGCAATGGAGCAGCGGAAGATAGGGTTAGGGCGAGAGCGAGGGAATTTTCGAGGGGGTGAGGTGAAGAAGGAGGTTGGGAAATGGAGGGAGGGGCGGAGAAGGGTTTGGTTCGGCGGGAATAGGATGTCGTTGAAGACGGTAGCCATGGCGGGCGCACAGTGGAGAAGGAGGAAATAACGGCGGCACTGTTCGTTATCTTCAATCTGTGCTACAGACAAAGAAAAATGAGAAACACGCTATAGATCAACCACCTAAGATTCTTTGATCCGCTAAACAAAAATAAATATATAAACTCTGATTCTCACATCATAATTTATTATTTATTTACATTTTATTGGTGTTTGACATCACATTAGGAAGATCATAGTTTTCTCGCAACCCATATATTTGATATAGCTTATGTTTACAAACAAATAAACTTTTGTTATTTTTTATAAATACTTTAGAAAACAAAATTAGAAGTAACTCTTTTATACTTTTATAAATTATATTTAACTTATGTATTGTTAGTTTTAATTTTTAAAAAGTTAAATACTCAATCCAACTTAAACATTTATCATTCTTTTTATTGCTCTTCATCCAAAATTAATACAATTTTAATCTTTTACATTGTGTTTGTATTTATTAATTTGCAGTTAACAAATATTAAAAATATTAAAATTGAAGAAGTAGAATTTTAGTTGTAATTTGCTTCAATATACCTGGAGTGATAGACATGAAAAGTTGGCGGTGGGCTATAGTGTATTATGTTTTTTCTCAAATGTGAAGCAAGTATTACCTTTCCCAGTGGTTTTTATTGCTCTTCATCCCAAAATTAATGTAACTTTAATATTTCACATTGTGTTTGTATATAGTAATCTGCAGTTAATAAATAATGGATTTCTAGTTGTGATTTGCTTCAATAATGTGAAGTGATATACATGGAAAGTTGGTGCTGCACTATAGTCTTTTATTTGTGCTTTCAAATGTGAATATTTATGTGAAAGTAAACATAATATTGTTAAACTATTCAAAATGTCCTTGTTGATACCTCATACAACTGGAGTGGCTCCTATGGTTATGACTTTTATTTATATATATATATATATATATATATATATATATATATATATATATATATATATATATATATATATATATAATTTGAAATAAATCACACATTTTATATCCCAAATTTATAATTTTGCACTCGTATGTTGAACCAAACTCATTAAAAATGTACGTTTCAGGCAAGAAAATACTAATTTTACTATGTTACACCTTTTATGTCTTAGGAATATTTGACAACATTTAAAAGTTATTCAAATTATACAAATAGAATGAATACTCTAAAAATGAATGTTTATTATTCTATAACATCCATGAAGAAGGCTGAGCATAATTTACTAAACTATACTAAACTATATTTAATTGTACTATATTAAACTAAAATATATTAAACTATTCATAATAATAATTAGCATGAGACTCGTACGCACGAGTCGTTTTTTGGTTTTTAAAATTTTTTTGTTTAGAAAACAGATTTTAACATTATTATTAATAAATCAATAATTTAAATTAAAAGTTTGTAAAGTTTTAAATATATTCAACAATAAGATTCATTTAACAATGATATAATAATATATTTATGTATAATTAATTATTGCTATATATTATGTGTTATATGTTATGTGTTTTTAAGTTATTTGGAATCATCAATTGTGATGAGATAAATTGTTATTTTGTTTGGATTAAGAAATGACACTATCGTGTTGATTAGAAGTTTAATAAGAAAACATTGTTTGTGATGCACGGGTCGTGTTTTTTTTTCGTTTTATATTTTTTAATATTTAAAACAGATTTTATTGTTATATAAATTAGTGATTTGAATAATTATTATTGTTATTGGTTTAATTATATAATGATTAATTTTATTGTTTAAATATATTATTAATTTATTTAACTATAACACTTTGTAATAATAACTAGTCGTTGTTAAAATAAAATGTAGATATATTATGTAATATGGTATTGTATAAATGAAATATAATATAAAATTGATGTTAAAATATTTAAAAAGAAATATTGCATGTTATATTAAAATAAGATGCATACTGTATATGATATATTAGAATAAAATGTATATGCACAAATCGTTATTAAAGTAAAATAAAAGCATATGGTGTTATATGGTCATGTACAAAATATATACAATGTGAAATTGATGCTAAAATTTTTAAATAGGAATATATGTAGATATAAACACATGTATATTACATTAGAATAAAATGTGCATCCACATGTCATTATTAAAGTAAAATGTAGACATATTGTGTTATATGGTCCCGTACAGAATATATAACAGATGAAATTTATGTTAAAATTTTTAAATAAAAACACATATAAGCACATGTATATTATATTAAAATATAATGTATATTCATGAGTCCTTGTTAAAGTAAAATGTAGGCGTATTATATAATAGTTTCCTGTATAAATAATACAACATGAAATTGTGTTAACATTTTTAAATAAAAACACATAGATATAAACACATGTATATTATATTAAAATGAAATGTGTATCGACGGGTTGTTGCTAAAGTAAAATGTAATATGGTCCCGTAGAAAATAAATATAACATGAAATTGATGTTAACATGTTTAAATAGAAACACATGATACAAACACATGTATATTACATTAAAATAAAATGCATATGCATGAGTTGTTGTTAATGTAAAATTTAGGCATACTATGTAATATGGTCCTGTATAAAATAAATACATGGTGAAATTGATGATAAAATTCTAAAATAGAAACACATGTACATATAAACACTTGAATGTTATATTAAAATGAAATACGTAGGCACGGATCGCTACTATATAAAGTGTACGTATGAAACACATGTACATATAAAGTGTTTTATACAAAATATTTTGTAAAAAAATTGGTAGAAATTTCTTGTAATTTTTTTTCACAACAAAATTTGTAAGTATTTCTTACGAAAAGATTTTCAAAACAAAATTGGTAGACAATATGAGTTTTTTTGGTAGTGTATGTTTTTGTTATAGTATTTGTTAGTTATTTGTTATATTTAAATATATATGTGTTAATTGAAAATAATCAGTTTATATTAGAAAAAATATATTTTCTATAATTAACATGAAATGATATATTTTTGTTAGTTATTTTTATATTTAAATATAGATCTGTGTTAATTGATGATATATTTTTGTTAGTTATTTTTTATATTTAAATATAGATCTGTGTTAATTGAAAATAATCAATTTATATTAAGAAAAATATATTTCGTATAATTAACATGAAATGATATATTATTGTTAGTTATTTTGTATTGTATAATTGATGATTAATTTTTAATGTTTAACAACACTTAACTATTAATTATTCTAATTAATTATTAATATAATTCATATTTCACATAGATTAAATAGCTTTATGAAGTAAACTTAGTTCACAGTGATCAAATCATTACATTTTCAGAATCAATAAGAAGGGTTTGATTTTGGTGACAAGCAATACTTATTAGGTATTGTTTCGGGGTGTAGGGACCAAGAGCCTACTACGAGCGTCTCTAAACTTAGCGTTGTCTTTCTCCTTCACAGTAACTTCAACGAAATCCACTCCTCAGCTCGATCGGTTGGGGCGACGATCGGGGTA
>Ga0214544_1009231_pt1 | contig 15622 bp, 8 predicted proteins | sample CNSS3metaG_FD_160074 | JGI IMG/M metagenome (GOLD analysis project Ga0214544, IMG submission 160074) | Root nodule microbial communities from cowpea collected in UCLA plant growth center, Los Angeles, California, USA - CNSS3 | ecosystem: Host-associated > Plants > Roots > Nodule | place: USA...
AAATAATGAAAAAAAAAATATATTTATATATATATATATATATATATATATATATATATATATATATATATATATATATATATATATATATATATATATATCATGATATATTGAATGTGTAGATACCAACAATATTCTAATATGATGAAGGGTCCAAATTACGGTCCCTTATGTGGACATGACGGCGTCGGCATGTTCCTGTTTCTTTCTCTTATCCCCCATCAGATGAGAAAATCAAGAGAAAACCTTCAGGTGCTCTATAGTTGGAAGATTAGGTACTAATTTTATCAGTCTCTCATATATTGTTCCCAATTACCAGGTCCGTTTCCGCATTCTATCCTTTGGGTATTGGGAACAACTCAATTAAGGTAGGGTTTATTGTTATTTTGTAATTGATCTAGTTTGGTTCATAATCTAACAGGTTTGACATCAATCGAATAACCACGACAGATTCAAAAAACAAGGCAAAAGTATTTAACGTGCTCTGATACCAAATGTAAACCTAATGTGAAAAGAATAAATAAGGACTAATCTTCCATCATTACCACTATCACAAGAATCTTTTAATGTGTTTTTTCGTTTCAAACTCTCACTCTCCAAACTTTTTATGGTATATTACTATAGAAGATAGTATAGTTGATGACCCAAAGCGAGTACGTGTGAAGTGAATTTATAGAGTTCTCTGCTCATGATAGAGTAATTGCCATAATAAATTATTGTCAATATATTATATTACAATATCAAAAATTTATGCAACAATTATAAAATTCATTGACAAATGGATCATCCTATGGAAATAATTGATCATGTGAATATTTCATATTACCCCACATATAACATATTTACAAAATTTCCAACAAACACAACACTATAGATGACAAATAAACTCGTCCCTGTGGGTATTGTCCGAACATGTTCCCGTTTTGACGGGAAATCCCGTATTGAATGGGTATGGAGATGTACATATCCCCGCCATAATACTCGTCCACGTTATATCTCTGTCCCTGTTTAAATTATTAAAACATTATCACAATTAATTAAGTAACCACACACACACACACACACACACATATATATATATATATATATATATATATATATATATATATATACACTTTCTATTTTTTATTTCTTTTAATTATTTAATTTGTCATAAAACTCATTCGCATCTCTAATATATTTTTCATTTTATCATAACCTTTATGTAATTGTGTTAAAATGATGTATGTTACTTAAAAAAAAATTATGTCTCACATTTGAATATTTCTATTATTTTTTAATCTGTTTATTTATTGTATATTTTTCTTTCACATGAGAATGTTTAATACTCTCAAATTAAATGTTTAATACCATAAACCTTTCATTTACTAGGTAATATAAAAAAAATCTTTACTTATTATTATTAATTTTTGTTTCATTTGAATATCTTTTTTGTTTTGCTAAAACAATTTTTATTATTTCTCAACCATTGAGTATATATGTTGATATTTGAAAAGTTTTCTTAGATCTCTAGGTATTTTTCATCTTATCATACCCTTAATTATACATTTGTTTTCCTTTGTGCGGTTTCTTTCAATAGTCTCTCAAATTATTTATAAGACACACATTTGTTAATTTTTTAATATTTTTATTTGTTGTTTATTTTAATTATGTAGAATAATATTTTGATATATTTTATCTAATTATTTTTTATTTTCTAACTCATTATCAATCATACTGTAATTTTTTCACTATAATTGTAAACAATTTTTATTTACTACAATATAAAAATTTAATGTAATTGTTATGAATATTTTTTTATCACCATCCAACATATATTGGAGTTCAAAAGATACAGGATCTATGTTAAAATTTTATTATTATGTTTATTATTTGTTCTTTGCATTATTTTGATAAAGTGATGTGTTATAATTTTTATTAGTGTATAAAAAAGAGATTCATTATAATTTAAAAAATTGAAGTAAACATACATTTAAAATATATTTTCATTTGAATATTTGTTTTCCTTTTATATGTTTTAAAAAATATTTTTAAATTTTATCAACTAGGTTTCATTAATATTTACAAATTTAATAACTGTTTTGGTTCTCATGAAATTTTATTTGGTATTCTAATATAAAATGTAAATAATCATAATTTATTTCAAAGTATTTGATATCAAAGAAATAATCATCATGTTAATATTGAATATTTGATAATATTATGTTTCATTTACCGTAATTTTAATTATTTTATAAAAATTAATTAAAGTTAATATTGAATTAGTAAGAAAATGAGTACGGATATGAATATGAGATTATACCCGTTATTCGATGAAGATGAGTATTAGATAGTGAAACTCGTCCTTAATCCGCTCTGGTGCCATCCGTACACAACACTCACCTCCATTTACATACACTGCTACAGTAAATTGGTAGAAAAAAACACGAGATTGGTGTTGTGTTTTATTTTTCTTTTATTCTTTGCATAGTGATGTGCTTTCGTCAAGTGCTTTAATTTTTTTGAAAAAGTCTTAGCATCTTATATTTTTCAAAGGTTTATTTCATACCATTTAATTATAATTTTGTTAGGTGCTATTACTATTATTTATCTAAACTCAAAATGCACTAATAATGAAAAATATGAGAAAAAAAATGGTTGAGTACAACAACAAATACTTTCGGAAAGGTACTTTATATCAGCAATAATTTTTTTATTTTATTTTAAACTAACATAACAACTCTTTTCATATTTACAAGTTATTACAACGGAAATAATAGATCATTGCTAAATCTTGCTTTTCATTAGGAAACGAAAAATTGAAAATATTTTTAAAAAAATCATCAAAATGATTGGTGTCATATGAATATTAATGAAATAAAAGGTAAATTTTGTAACCAAATCCAAACAATAAAAGAGGTTTCCATAAATTAAAAAAAAAATGGAGAAGTACTAAACGTAATAGGAAACAAATTCTTAACAAAATATCTTTTAGCAAAATACCTTTTTACCATTGTGCCACATGTTCTTAAAAAAAATCTTAAATTTAAAAAATAGTGAAGAAAATATCTTTTTATTATTTTTCCACATGGTGATTAGTAGCAGTAACTATATTTGTGATTGTTAGTGAGGGAAAATGATTATATAATAAGAATTTAGTGGATCTAAGAGCGTGTAGTAGTTTATTTATCGTTGCTGAAAATGATTTGGTGCATAGTTTAAAAGGGTTTGGCATGTGACATATAGTAGTATTTTTTTGTGAATTGGTTGGTTGGTGTGATTGAAAGAATGAGCGAAGCCCCGTATATAGGTCAGGCTTTTTGTGCAAACTCAAAGGACCCACCACCCCATAACAATGCACCTTCTACCCCCGGCAACGCGTGCTTCCACTCCACGTCCATTTCCCTCCCTCTCTTTTATTTAATCATTTTTCAAATATTATTATTATTATTGCCAAAACAGACACAACCATCTGTGTGGTCATGTTCACAACGACCACGGTACACATCGATCAACGTTATTACATGGATTACCGTACATATATACCCGTAACGTATGCACATCCATTTGTAAATAAAAATCTATAAACTCACCACAACCATGCATTCACTCACATTACATTATTAACAAAAACATACCACCCACATGCCAAGTTAACGTCTATAATCATTGCCAAAAACCCATCAAATATTATTGCATCTATTTTCCCATAGTACAGGTACGAAACATCCATCATTCATCATTCACTGTTTGCTCGCCCCCAACAAAAGAATTAAGGAAGGGATAAACCCATGATTTTTTGTCCCCTTTTCTTTTTTTAATCACCCAAAACTCAACACCAATGGTTGGATTTGAGATCCTCACGGCAGTTTCTAGCTTCCACAACTACCAGAGATACCCATTCATCGTACGGTCAGGATCCAACTGTCGGCGGCACACAAGATGCCACCTTAACCTCCTTCACAATCACATAGGCACGCTTCAATTATACAATAATACATAATACTCTGATGTGCAGTTTCAGACAACTATTTTATGATGTAGAAATTTTAGGTGCATGTGATTCACCTCACCAGGCTATGCTATGCTATGCTGTGTTCTCTGTTCATGATTTGTCTTGAGCAAACCAAGGCCTTGTGATCCTCAACAATTATATACTTTTATATTACTGCTAATAATAATACATCTATTTCTTTATTTTTTTTTCTTCTCCTTTCTTTACTCTTTTGTTTAATATATCTGCATTGCTGGACCTGTCTCAGGCATCTCCTCCACAAAACTTCAATCACATTGGTCAAGCCACTGGGATTTCTTTCGCATGCCTCTACCCTCATGCAATAGCGCCTTGGTTTCCGTGTCTTCAAGAGAGAATCTTAAATTCCAAAACACTTCTGTTACATTGTATTCTTCTATTTAATCCCCAACAGTATGTACTGACCACCTTGATGGGGAATATCAGAGCAGATTAGCAGAGTCTTCGTCAAATTACCACACCCTTGTCTTGTCGCTTAACTTCCCTTCCTTCTGAGATCCCCTTTTCTTCTCTCGTCTTCTTCTTCACAACAATTTTTCGGTGCCCTCTAGCAGGTTAGAAGTTATAATCTTTTTCCTTGGAAATTCAGTTTTTTCTTATCTCAACTTCTCTTTGATTCTAGGAAGACTCTCAAAACCAAATTCTTGGTCATATTTACAAACTGATTTTCTGTCATTCTCTATTATTGTTATGTATTTTAGACTGTGGGACTGGATTTGCGTAACTTTAATGACAGGGTGCTACAAAGTTTTTCTATTGTTGAGAATTGATGATATATTAATGTGTTTAAAACTTATATTATGTCATTAGTGTGATACTTTAATGTCAGATTGTGATATTAGATTGTAGAGAACAAAACAAACAAATGTTGAATCCTGAAGAAATTGAGAGATGAGGAATATGCTTTGCGTCTTGCCGGGTCAATGTGGAGAAGTATAGTATAGTACACTCTGAAAGATTACCCAAACAAAAGCGTAGCCTAAATCATTCACACCTTTAAATCTCCAGAGTAATAGGGATGGATGTCTGCAGATAGTTTAACAAGGGAAAAACTAATTATGACAAACAAAATTATGGTACAAATTCCGTGAATGAGAGAGAAAGTGAGGAAGGAAAGTTGAAGGGTTAAAAAAACAAGTAAATGGGCTTCCTTATGGCCCTAACTATAATGATATTGCTTCTTCAAGCATTCTTTTTAATCTTGGCATATGAAAAGAAGAGAAAAATGTCTCCTTGGTCGTTGATTTAAATATTGCAATAATTGAACGGATAACATGAATAATGACATCATGCGTGTGTATGAATGAGAAGTTGTAATTATGGAAGGAAAATTCAACTGATAAAGGTGTCGGGAGATATTTTTTTTATTTGCTGGGGTTCAGTCGAATGTGGTCCAAAGTTTTGAAAGCAGAGCAAGCAAGGGAACAGACAAATTATACTAAAAGGAAGTTGATGCTATCATTTTGTATTATAGGTCTCAAGGCCATTGTAACCATGCTTTTTGATGAACCATCTTGTTTTCTATATAAAAGCTTTTCATCTATCAACTACATCACTTAAACTCATCAGTGATATATAACTTAATGAAGGCATGAAGATACAAGTCTGAGTTCAAATTTCCTACAAAGAAGCACTGGTTCAAAGTTCATTTGCTCAGAAGCTAAGTAGATTACCGATGGAGAAGCTTGTTAGGTCCTGCGACAAAGAGTACATGAGGATGGCCATGTTAAAACACGAAGAAACCTTCAAAGAGCAGGTACTTCTCTTTCTATTCCTTCAGGATATCTTGTTCAATCATGAATACTAGAGTCTTAAAATCCTGAGAATGTTTTTAACAGGTATATGAACTACATCGTTTGTACCGAATTCAGAAGATACTGATGCAAAACATGGAAACCAGAAGTGTTGAAGTAAGCGAAGAAGAGTGGTACTTGAAGAATGCGATTAGTTTAACTCATAAAGGAGCACAAGAAAAGCCTCAAATGAAATTTGACCTTGAACGGCCAGCAGAGGAGCACATTGCAGAATCAGAAGATGGGGTGCTTGAGGTCATAGATGAGACTGAGATTGAGCTAACATTAGGCCCCTCAAGTTACAACCGTAGGAAGAAAGTTGAGACACCACTAACTTCAGATTCAGGACACAGCTTGTCTTCTTCTTCTAGTGGATCAAGCATTATAAACAAGACAAGATGTCATGGCAGTCATAGCACAAGAGAAGAATCAAGTGGAAGCATAATTCGCCTTGTCCAGATGCCCGGTTCAACCCCAGGGTGCCAAAGTGGAATTAGAAACAGTTTTGATGTAGAAGAACAATTAAGACAAGAGAGATTAAAACATTCACCTTGGCTTTTTCAAGTGTTGAATCTGAACATGACTTGAAAAGAAAAAATCTATGGTCAATGCGATATATTTTATGTTTGTGTTTTAAGAATTAAGACTAACTTTTGTGGATGATGTTTGTTTTGAATGTTCAGCCGAATTATTGAGTGTGGTGGGATTTGATGTGTCTATCGTAAGATCAATTTTTTCCCTGATGCCCAAACCCATTACTATTCACAAGTCACATGCCACTCAAATTTCTCTGGTCCTGCACTTCCCACTAAAAGCCATGCAAACATCCTTTCATACATTTCGCAGGACAACTACATGAATTAAATATCACTTTCTCAGAAACGCTGAGATATTTCATTTTAATTAGATTCCCATCTCCACATTCAATCTTTCAACAAAGAACTTTTAGATATCAATTTTCCCTAAAATGAGAAAAAACTTTTAGATACCAATTCAGTGTATTTGGACCGCTGGAAGGTCGTGGTTCATAAGAGGGGTCCAGAACAAAAACAATTCAAGTTTTGGGTAAGAGTAGAAAGCAAATAGGATTCATTTGACAATGTTGTTGTTTACTACCCTGAACGCGTTAAGTAGGCAAACAATGTTTTCTCTCTCTCCCCAGTGTGATTCATTTTTCCACTTATCCTTCACAAACCGCACACAACTTGGAAGCCAACAAGAAGTTGGAGATCTAAATCCTGTCTGCCATGGGATGGACATCAGATTCTCCAGCTAATATTTAAACATCCATTAACATACTTACGTTAGGTCTGTCCCGAAATATGTATAACTTATAGCTATGTTTGGTGCCTTTAGAATGTGCATGAATCGGATCCAAACCATGATCTCCTTTCTTTACATGATTAGGCTCAAACATCAGCACGGACATTGCTAGGCTGTCACTTGAGCCATATTACCAAGTTTTTATCCCAAGGACTCAATAATTCAAAGACAGACAGACCCCACTAACTGCTGTTATCAGATGCTGTGTTCTTCCAGGGATCTTAAGGTCGTTGGAAAGATGTACTGTCTATGTCGCTCTACTGTTCCAAGTTGACCCGCCTAATATTCGTTTTTTCTTTATACCATTAACTCCTTCAGAAATTTTCTAAAAATTGTACTTTCCTCATCTTTACACCAATAAACCCTTTGTTGAAATTGTCCCCAAAACACGGATAATTTCCATTCCTCCCTTTCTAGTTGACCACACACAGAGTTATTAACATTTGAATCTTCAGCAAGAAGCTGTGCACTTTTAAATGGAACAGAACAAAATTTACAACTTCATTTGGCATTTGCGAATGAAACAAAAAAAGTTTTTTTTTTTTTCTGGGTATTCAACATAATGCATAGTCCTCAACAAAAATTAATTTTTCCGATGATACCAGATGATAAATTATTGATTTTATTATTCTTCTGGAATCATGGAGCATTCATGTAGACACTGGCCTGCAATGCAAGCAATCAATAAGAAACTCTGTATTACTACTTTTCACCACCCTTTACAAATTACACATTAAAGTTCTTGGACGTAAGGATCATGAAAATTTAATCTTCACGACTATAACAGTGAAGTAAAACTAGTAAAACTAGCCCTGTATACAATAAACCTCTGAAAACAAAGATAGAACTTGTACCCTGCACATTAGGATATAGAATGTCGCCGATTTTTGTCAGGTTTTACGCGACTTTTGAGAGGGTTGGTGGCAGAACCGCCACGTGAAAAAGGAGAAAGACGTCCAAGTTTTTTAGACACTGAGTTGATGAACGATTTTCGAGGGAGAGGAGGCTTATCAGCGGAGGGTGAACCGTATATTACAGGACTGCTTGATGCTGATCTAAGGGAAGATCTGTCGACCTCTTTTAGTTTCATTCTCAACTTCACTATCTCTAGTTTCAGATCTTCGTTTTCTCTTCGTAAGATGGAGAACTCGTTTGACATTGGATTAAGCTCGTTGGGGGATAGATTCGCCTTGTCACGAAAATTATTAGGAGAATCCCAACCTACACTACCATCCATGGAATCGCGAAGACGTTGTTGTTCATAGTAGAGAACTTGAACCACAGTTTGAACCGGAAGCCTGTCGTTTTGAGCTGCGTGAGCACACGCATCTCGTGATAACTTCTGGCAATCCATCACGCTGCACACTTTCTTTTTCTCAGTGTCGCCTAGAATTGGATGAGCCTGAGATTTGCAAATTTTTACTTTACCACCAGCAATCTATGATGCTTTTATAAAATTGATGGAACATTAGATTATTTTTGTAAGTTTAATATTGTTATGTGTTGACATCAAAATCTACCAACTCAAATGTGTTAAACCTCAGTGTGTGTGCTTTCTAGAAGAGAAATCTGATGTTGGCTTTGAAAAATAGTAAAAGTACAAAATGTGATCGTAAGTGCGTGTTCTATCAAAAGGAAATGAAGTAACCTGTCTCAGATTTCGATCTCATATCATGTCTCTCAAATTAAAATAACATCATTATGCAAATAAAGCTTTAATAAGACCCGAAAGAGAGACAGGTAATCTGAGTACACCATAAAAGTTGGATTTGACTCCTTAAAATGAGTAAGGATAAAACATGTGTTTGGAAATACATTTTCTAAGTTAGTTTGTAAGAATTCACCTCAAATAACTGAGAGACGTAAAAGCTACCGTAGAGCTTTTATCATTACGAAAAAATGATAACCTTAAAGCTACTAAGAGATATGGTGGGAAAACGAAACATCCCCAAGGTTTCACTTTACTGACTCACGACCAAACACGCACTTAATGATTAATATTTCAACACATCCATGAGTTATTGTGTGTGTATAGTTAAGGAGTCCAATTTATACCAATTTATATAAAGAAGTTTCTATTAGCAGGGATGACTAATTTAATATATAGTACCAAGTTTCAGAAAAAAAGTTACCCCAAAAGAAGTTACAGCCACATGGGTTTAGAAGCGTACCTTAAGATAGATGTCTATGGCCCTATACATGCCATCCTCTGTTGATCTTGATTGTTGAGGAATTAGCTCAGCAAGAGTGATGAATTTTGAAACAGCTAAGTTTCTGTCGGTGGCTACTTCAGCGAGGTAGTTCTCCATTAGCTTTCCAATCCCATAAATATCACTTTGGGGAGGAGAAAAATATTCATCATCTGCATTATAGGCTGAATGTTTTTCATTTTCAGATTGTAGGTAATTCATCATGATTCGCTGCACTGTATCTACATCAAACAATGTGTCCCCAGTGAAGGAATAAGAAGGAATGAGAAGATCATCTAAAACAGCCTGTCCTAGCTGCAGGGCCATCCTCTTTTCCAAATCAAGCCTGCAAGCAATCGTAGTCTCCAGATATATGGCTGCCCGAAGCAACATAGAAAGAAAACTCACTGACATTGCATTCTTCTCCCTTGGCAGAAGGCTCACTAGTGTCTCTAAAACAACCCTCTTCTCGTGTTCCTCTTGGGCCTCAATTTCTATCTTCTTCCTACCCTTTCCAAATATCTCCTGCTCCCCCAACAAGAAATTTTCATCAATCGTTGTGCATTTTGATTACTTGTGATAATTAATCACTGTTATTTGTTATAATTAATCATAAAACTACGTTTTAGCTTTATGTATATCGTTTTAGGCTATGCAACATCTAGTCATTAACCATCATGATTCATATATGATTCTTGAGTGAGTTCTTATAATAATTACCATAAAAGTCACATCAACACTAATTCCTGATTGTTTGACACTGTACAACTTTGTATACTAAGAGGGCATGAATGTTGAACTCACTGTACTGTCAGTAATATTAATTAATCAGAAATTATTTTAAACATAACTTCGAAAATGATTGTTATAAAATTTAATAAACCTGTTATAAGTGATAATATGTGACTGAATGAAAACTGATTTTTATTTGAAACAATTATTTCTTAAAAGTAGTCACAAAAAGAATCTTTTCTTGGCACAAAATCAATACATAAAACCATGTTTATTTGTATGTTTTCTATGTTTTTGGGTAAAGGGTCATAATCTTACCAAACCTCGTAGAGATTTCTGTGCATACAGCATAATGATGGGACCAAGAGAAAACTGTTTAAACCCTCTTGCCATCATTGCTATTACCACTCTTTGAAAAATGTCAATTCTGAGAACTGTGAAATCTTCAGCCCACCATTGAACTACTGGCCTCTGGTGAGATGCCATGCCATCACTGCTAATGTCACTTCTCATAGATGAACACAATTGAGTTTCCTTTGAGGCTATGAAGGCAATAGCATCTATGCATCGACTCACCACTTTTGCTTTTTCCGCAATTGGAAGGAGCCTTTCTGACACGTGTAAGATAGACACAGCCCCAGAAATAGTCTTCAGTGCCACTTCATTCAAGTAAGAATCAGCCCTTCCTACCAAATTTCCAACTGAATAATCCTCTGTCATCTCAAGATACTCTGCCACGCATCGAAGCACCGCAATGTTTTCAACACTAATCTCGAAGTTTATCCCGTAGCAGAATTTTGTTGCCAGTTCAAATGCCTCTGCTCCACCAGGGACATCAAAGAGTTCAATGAATGAAACATCATCGCCACTGGATGCTGAGACCAGTTTCTCTATGTAGCCACTCTTGGAAACTAATGGAAACTGCAAATTATGTTACAATTCATTAATTCAAACTTAAATACTCTCTTTTGTAAAGGGTTGTGTTTGAATTGGTTCAGTACCTTATGCAAGGAAAACGATACTTCGCCAACTTTTACGGTGACATCACTTGGAATCTCATGAGAAAAAGCCCTGCAATCAAATAGCTCAAGTCAGGAGTTTCCAATAATTTTCTTTATATCTAAGTAAAGGTTAAGGCTAGCAATCAGCAAATGTATGTTACTTAAAGGAAGTAGGAAACTTTTGTTACAAGAGCCACCAAAGAAGGAGTTTTAGAAGATGAGAAACATACCATGCACTTGCTCTCTTCATGGTGCTAGAAATAAGCTCCTAATTCTGAGAGACAAAAATCAGCAACAGCTAGCTGTAGTAGGTTTCTCTTGTCACCATCGACCAATGTCAGAGGCAGAATTGTTGGTCGCTATAGTTTCTTTACCTCATGGCTGACGATGAAGCAGAAAGAAAGGTAGCAAAAACATTAAGACAGTTAAAAGCTCTTAAATTATATATAGTGTATAATAACTTGTGGGAAAAAGGGTGAGGGAGCAGAGTACTTACTTTATATTATATATATATCCCTTTGAAATATTACTCAAGTGAGAAGCTTCAGGGCGAACAGAACAAGAAGAACTTGAAGGCCACGAAAAGAAAAAATAAACTTTTTTGAAATCCGAAAGTAGGGTCTTGTTGCATGCAAGAAAATGAACCTTTTTGAGAGTACAGGGAGGAGTAGGAGCGGTACTTTGGAAGTAATGAGTAAGAAGAGAGGGAAAATATTAGCGTGGAGATTGTGATTGTGTTTGTGATGTGTGGTGTGTGGTGTGTGCTTTAAGTGAGTAAGAGTGTGAAGGATGAGATAGTTGGATTTTGGTTGGCGTGTAGCGGGGTCAGCACTTTCCCCACATGGAAAGTGCCAACCCAAAAACCCTTTCCTATCATACCAAACTAACTTCATTATAGCTCAATCCTTCAAGAAAGGTAGAATAAATGTTTACTTCTTCGAATAGACTAGTCTTCAAGAAAGGTAGAATAAATCTACAAAGGTTCACTTATAGATATGTTATACAAATCACATTACTCATGATCAAGAATCTTTTCAAGAACTCAACAAATTTAACGTTTTTTCTAAAATAAGAATCGAGAGTGAAGAATAAATTGCTCTTAAATTTTGATCAAAGAGATTTATCTACAAAGAAGATATAAAAGAAGGATTAAAAAAATATACATGTCTCTTGAAAATGTTTGATGTATATAAGAGGAGAATGTATACAGGATAGAGTTGTCAAAATGGGTTGGAATCCGCGAGCCAACTCGGCTCACCACGGATTCGAGCCAAGTTGGGTTGAAATTCTTTTACAAATTTCAATACGGGTTGATTTTTGACCCGGTTCACCCGGGTTGAACCCGTGGTAAGTCGGGTTGGCTCACCAACCCGCAGATAAAAGGGTCCCACAAGTATTTTTTATTTTTTTTATTAAGTTGGGCTTTACATTTGGGTCATGTTAGATTATTTTTTTATCCAACACATAAATAATTTGTATTTTTTTATTATTTTGGCTTGTATTTGGATTGTATTAAAGTTTATTTAGATTTTAATTAGAATTACAATTTAATTTTGACTGAAAAAAATAAAAAAAATTGTATTTTTTTTAATTAAGTGAATCTGTGAGCCAACCCGTTTAACCCACCAACCCGTGATGGATCGAACCGAGTTCGAATTTTTTAACTTGCTTAAAAGTGAGTCATTCATCAACCCATGATGGGTCAAGCCGGATCGGGTCGGATTATCCGTTTTGACTGTTTTGACTATTTTGACAGCTCTAAGAGGAGAAAGTAGACCAAGAACTAATATCCATCGAATATGTATTGTTAATCTACAATAAACAAGTAAAAATTAGATTGACAAAAAAAGAAATACAAAAAATAATGTCAATTAAATAAAGATGTGATCCATAGATAAGAATTATAAGTAACAAAATGGGGAAAATCAAGCATTAAAATAAGGAGAATTAAACCCTAGTTTGAAATTCAAATAAACAAATATTGAAAAAAAAAATGAGATATTGAGAATATTTTATTAATCTTTTATTTAAATTAATTTTTGAATTTCTTATTTTATTTTTAATATTGTTTAAATAAAGATAAAAAAATATTTTTTTTTTTAGATTTCAAAAGTTACAATTAAAATATAACTAATATTTAATATTCTATTATATCTTTACTCCATATAAAATACATGAATAATATAAAAATTCTTAATTTAATACTTCTCTGTTATCTTCAAAATATATTACCAAAACACAAAAATCTAGTAAGATAGTGGTTTATGTCAGGAATTAATCAATAGAATGAGATGTACTGTTTGAGATGACAGTGTTAGTCGTTATTCATACTGGACACAAGCAGTTAAATTACGTGCACTAGAGTAGAGATAGGTAAAAGAGATAATGATATTTTTTTATAATATGTTCTTTGTAATTTTATAAATTCCTTTTAGCGTATATCAGCCCATTGGATAATTTTCATAAATAGATATGGCTATATTTGTTTGTTCAAATGTTCCAAAACATATCAAGTTAATTACCTCAACTCATTTTAGAAAAATGTATATATAATTTTACTATTAGTATGAAATATTTATTAACTTTATCAATAACTAACTAACTAATATTTATTAAAATTGGTCCATTTCAGTACAATTTCTTCTCTTAATTAATTTTTATTTATTTAGAAAACTCAAAGATATGACTTACTTACAAAAATCAAATTCAGTATTAGTCCAAATGCATTAATAATTCCATTTAGATATATAGTAGAAAAATATCGAAGCATTGTGAGTGTTGTTATAGTGTTGTTGCAGAGGCAGTGATAAGATATGGTGGTGGTATCTGAAAAATCCTGATATAATGAACAGCGAGCACACGTAGCCATCAAAGGCATATTCATGATCTTGCTCCCTCATCATGCAGAATAGGTCAATAACGGTCCCTTTTAGAATGCAGACTCATCACGGGACAGAAAGATCGTTCATAAAAATCCATGTCAGAACCGAATGAGTTTTCTATGGACCTTTTCCTTGGATTATTGCCAAATTTCACATAAATCATACAAATTAAACCATGCCCTACAACTTCTATTATTTCCATTGCGATCATTCCACTTCCTCTCATACTTCGTTAACCACTAAGCAACAAACCAAAATGAAAAGCTTAAAAACCTGAGTGCCTCTTCTAAAGTTGCTACCCATGCTTGTCGGGTTTGCTTCTCTCTCAGATCCAAATTAATTTCTAGTCTCAGTTATCTACTCTGCTATCAGACAAATCAATAAGCATATATATATATATATATATATATATATATATATATATATATATATATATATATATATATATATATATATATACACATATATATACAATATTAAACTATCATCAAATCAAATCACTGCACAAATATCCGTGCCAAACTATTTTCAGTTGGTTGCCTCTACTTTTCTGCAAGGAACTCTTTTCTTACTACCTAGTAAATAAACAAATAGAAGCAATGGCTTAGCAGGTTCAAAGATTATTCATGAATTGAATATTATCCAGTATGTTATTAAGTTAACCTTTGATGTTATGTTCGATATTTATTTATGTTATTTGCATATTCAACTGTACTTAATATTATCTATTTAAAAATAAATTCAAAATAACTCGTTGGAAATCTAACATCAACTAAATATAAAGTTCTATATAAATGAGTGTAAACTTCAATTTACACGTCAATTATACACTTCTCAACATATCCAAATGTTAGATTTATAAAGAGGGGGTTTGATTACGGAGATACAACATCAATGAGACCTAAGTTTAACAACAAGTCATTGACATTATTCTCAACCCAAAATCTTAAGACAATGGGTATGGGTCTTTATTCTTATATAATGCTCTACTTTCTCATTTCTGGTCAATGTGGGACTTAGACTCATACTTGGCTTCCTAACATCAAATACAAAAATACTATTCCCACATATTATCTTGGAAAGGTGATGGATTTGTTGAAAAGAAAATCATAGTGGGCAAGAAAGCCAAGAGGCCAAAACAATCGAGTGGGGTATTTTTTTTCTTTTTCTTCGTCCTCTTCAACTGAACGTCAGAAGTAACACAATAGGAAATGACATCTAAGAGAGGTCACAATAGGTTCAAGATTGAGTTGTAAAGTAATTATCGTTTTATTTTCCAATTAATCCTAAATTCATGTTGACATTCTCTCTAATTCCGATCATTGTTGTTTAATGGACTTCCTAGATGAGTAGAATAAGGAGAGTTCTTTTGTATCTCATGATAGTAATTGGCATTATAGAGTACTCTAAGTATTTTGAACTTTGTGAATTTTGTAAAAGTCATATAAAAATAATTGTAAAGTGTAGGAAAAAAATGTTACATGAGAGTAAATTAAATATAATTAATTCACCATAATTCATTATGAATGTTTTAATAATTTAAAATGAATAATAATATTGGAAGAGGAAGAATTAAGGATAATCATGGATTGCATTTTTCTAGAATATATATATATATATATATATATATATATATATATATATATATATATATATATATATATATATATATATATTTTTCTATATAATA
>Ga0214544_1009232_pt1 | contig 15621 bp, 8 predicted proteins | sample CNSS3metaG_FD_160074 | JGI IMG/M metagenome (GOLD analysis project Ga0214544, IMG submission 160074) | Root nodule microbial communities from cowpea collected in UCLA plant growth center, Los Angeles, California, USA - CNSS3 | ecosystem: Host-associated > Plants > Roots > Nodule | place: USA...
AATATATATTCTCAAAAATATATATATATATATATATATATATATATATATATATATATATATATATATATGAATGTGGCAATTAATCTCATATGGTGGTTGTACGTAACAATTTTGCTATTTGTTTAAATTATTTTTATTTTCATTTTCGTAGTAAAATATCAATTTAATTTTTTTATCTTTTTTATCTCAATTTTGTCTTTATTTTGAGTAATTTGATGCAATCAAGTCATTTATGTTAGTTGTGGAGTAACAGTAGTGTTAAAGGTGTCACGTGTCAGTTCCTAGATTTTTTATTTTTTATTTTTTTATTTATTTTATTAAAATTTTTAAAAAAATTTAAAAAAATTGGTCACATGTCAATCTAACGTCATGCAAGTTGTAGTAATAGTATGAAATGACAGTGACAGTGCTACGTGTCAATATTATGTCAGGTGTCACTTCCTCATTATCAATTTGGTTCCTGTATTTTTATTTTTATCTCAATTTAGTTGCAATTTTTGTAAAAATTGAGCAATTTTGTCACTCGCCAATTTGAAATCAAATTTAATTTTTATATAAATGTACACAAATACTCCTATCAAAATTGATATTTCTAGCAAATATTTTTAACAAGATTAAGTTTATTTAAATTTATATGTTACATTGAACTATATTTAATATTGTTTTAAAGTTGTTAATAGAAAATAATGCTAATAGAAAAAAATTCATAAATTATATTGATATTTTATTACATCATACTTTAATATTGTTTTTTTTATTTGAATATATATTTCAAATAATTGTATATTTTTAAATAGTGTAAAGTTCAATAATTTTTATACAAATGTTTGAGTTGGTGTAAAAATAAAAATTATATAAATTTAAAAAATAATTTTTAACTAGTTTATGTAACGATCCAAAACAAATAAATTTAATATTTGAAAACAATTTTAAGTAAAATTGAATGGGAAACACAAATTTAAATAAACTTAGTTTTGTTAAAAATATATAATAAAAAATCAATTTGAATAAAAATATCAAATTTAATAAAATTATTTGTATAACATTTATATAAAAATTAATTTTTGTTTCAATTGGGTGAGATACGGAATTACACAATTTTTACAAAAATTAAGACTAAATTGAGACAAAAATAAAAAAATACAGGGATCAAATTGAGAATGAAGAAATGACACCTGGCATAATAGTAACACGTGGCAGTGACAGTGTCACGTGACACGACGTCAGCTCGATACAGGAAAATTTTTAATGTTTAAAAATTCAAAAAAATTCAAAAATTTAAAAAAAAAATCAAAAAATCTAGAAACTGACGCGTACCATCTTTTAATACTCTATACCAAGGATTTAATTGCATCAAATTCTCCGAAATAAAAATCAAATTAAGATAAAAAAAATAAAAGGACTAAATCGTATTTTGCTAAAAAATAAAGAAAAAATAAATAATTTAACCTGAAACTTAACTTTTTTTTTTCGTAAACATTTTATAAAATTTCATATTTATAGAAATGACAAGACTTCTCCCCAGGATTCCTGCACTTGGATGTGATTATGATTTAATATTGCAGTGGACAATTTACCTTTTTGATGGCTACATAACATGCATAGGTCAAAAACTAGTACCTATGATTAGAGTAAAAAAGTCATAAATATAACCAGATTTTTAATAACCAATAGTATTTTCTAAGTTTACTTCTTGTTTCATAAATTAAACCAGATTTTTAATAACCTAATTTATATTAAATATTTCCATGTGAAACTGTAAAATGTGGTTTACTTTTCATGATTTTTTTAATTAAAATAGTAAATTGAACGATCTGATTTATTATTACTAGTAAAAACTTCACATTTTTTATAATAATAAAAAATAATAAAATTATTATAAAATTAAAATAATTTTTATAATTTTATTGTAATTAGTAGCTTTTATTTATTTTGCAAGTAGTTCTATAATTAAAAAATAGTTGTTTAAAAAAATAGTCAAACAACAAAATAATTAAGTTTATAGAAATAGCTACAAAAAAGTAAAATTAATATAATAATTATTTTAACTAAAAATTGTTTATTTAAAAGACAAAATTGAAAGATGAAAATCAACACAAAAAACAAGACATCTTTATAAAGATATATATGTATAAATAAATGAGTAAAAATAAACGTTTTATTCATTAAAATATTTATTTTGTTCCCGCTATTTGATTTCTTTCTCGATATATATATTTCTAATATTTCAACTTTCATTTTAGTATTCAAAATTAATAAATTCACTTTAATTTGGTTAATGTATTATTTCTTCTCTTAATGCAAATGACACTAATATATCATTATTAAAAGTGAAGAGACGTGTAAAGAGGAAAGTAATAGCAACTAGAAAAGCATATTTTTCTTGTAGAACTACTCCAATGAATTCTACACCACAAATAAGAAATAAAAAAGTATTTTCATAAGTTAAATAAATTCATAGATACATAAATCATTTATGAAAATTCTCTTAAATACATTTATTTCTATTTCGAACGTAGGATTTAATATTTATTTAAACAATTTATTTCATTTGCAATTTTTTATATTGTTTATCCGTTCGGTTCTTTTATCGTTCTCTAGTTGTCCACAATTTCGGCTTGCTGGTTAAAGAAGTTCTAATGTTTAAATCAGCAATAATTCGATTGGTAATAACAATTAATATTGTAATAAATGTTAGAGAAAAAGTTTCAACAACCTTACACCTCTATTTATAGTTTTCTATGTAGACCTTTGACTATAATTAACATAATCAAGATCCAATTGCTTTTGAAACCTGATTAATGACCTGTTTAATCTTAACTGTCAATGAACCTGTTTATTTCTAATGGTCGAACATCGTTGTCTGACACATATCTACGTATATCCAGCATTGTAACTTGAACATCTGGCAAATCATTCGTGTAACGTTGTTGAGGCGGTTGGCCACTCGTTGACCTATATTTTTATATGATCAACAGTTGGACTCTAATGATCGGTATATTGTTCTCTTAGTGTCGCTAAGGTGGTTGGCTGCTCATTAGCATATTTTCATATGATCAATAATCGATCGTGACGATTGATGTATTGTTTGCTTGACGCCAATAGGACAGTCGATCACTCGCTGACACATATTTTCATTATTTCTGTAATGATTGACACGTCCAAAGAAAAATGACCGTGATAAACAAGATTTGTTATACAAGTACGTATCAATTCAAAGATAAACTAATTTAAAAAAAAAAAAACTATTGTGTGCCGATCGACGATACAGCCAACTCATTTAGTATAACTCAACCTGGTTACTTTGAACGTCCATCAAGATTTAATTGGCCAAATAACCCATAGAGTATAATTTCCATTCTATTTTTAAAATATTATTTCCTTATTTATTGTTTCTCTGTGTTTCTTCTTTTATATCCAACAAAACGATAATAAGGGTGCTTTTAGTTTTATTTTATTTTTTTTTTGTACTAATGTTACTGCTACAATACGACTATTCAACATGGATCTTGAAAGAGATATCACATTAATTTCAGAATCGATGTTGAAAGTTATCGTTGGAAATCGTGTTTGAATGTCGAATTGATTTGACAAGAGTTTACTTTGTATATTAATTATTTACATAACTCATGTTGAATTATGAAGAAAGTATGAATATAACCACCTTTTGTGACCACAGAACTGATTAAGAAAAAAAGAAGAAGAATTTTTGTGTAACTAAATTTTTCATTAGTTGGTAAATCTTCGGATAATATAACTTTTGACAAAGTGAAATATAAATGGTAATCTGGGTCAATCCTTTCTGAAAAAACACATCGTTGTTGGTTTGCTTGATTTTTCGAATCTACACAGTTCTATGACCATGTGCAAAGAACCATTGTTTGGTGTCTCAAACAAACATCAAAGATTCCATTAACCCACCACACGATTGATGTGATGCACTCGGTTGGTGAATAGTCTCACATGTTTTTCTAACAAGATTTTGAATAATAATATTAATGGGAGCACTGTTCCAATAATTAATGGATGAGAACAAAGCAACGTTTAACAAGACAAAAACTAGAAGCACTTTAGCGTAAAGTTGTGTTTGCCCTTTGATGTTTTATTCGACAAATTCATGCACGAATGGCAAAGATCGATCACTTTTCTTTTCCTTCACTTTTGCCAGTGATGATGATTTTAACTGTCTATTTGGTTCCTCACTAAGAAAGAGATAGGCACGAGGGAGTAAAACCATGTTAGAATTATTGGTGTGGCAAGAATATATAAAGTGATGCTAAAAAAGAGGTTGAAGAAGTGAGAAATCGACACCACGGTTTGTGGTGGTCACCTTGTCACCCACATCATTAGCTTAAATCAAATCCAGAATGGGTTTGTCACAGTTTGTGGGAACATTTTTAGGATCATAATGGGATAATTATGGGCATTTACACAAACATTTGTTGTTCGAGGGTCAATTTTTACGTCAAACCGGGTGACAAACTTTTGTCTTTTCCTTACCCTCCTTTTCTAATGAAATAGATTTGAGGAATCATATTACAAATCCTTCAGCGAAACTGCTTTCGGTAATTACTCACATCGTGTACCACCTTGCCAATTTCTGTTCTATTTTGATTAGCCACCACCTTGCCTTTCCAACTATATATCATAAACATTAATTCTTTAAAAAGATAAAGAATAATTTCGAGCTCTAATGGAGAATACATCAAAAATAAAATCAATTTAAAATATATAAAAAATGACAATTTTAACATTATAAATCAGTTTTGTAAACTAATTTAGTTTAAATTCATTTTTTAATATTAAAATATATCTTGAAGGTTTGTTAGATTTATCTTGTTATAAATTATTGGATCATTCATGAATATCTAATTATATCAAAATAATGAGTTAAGGTGGACTCACATTTTATTTCCACTATATTTATATTTCCTGTCAATCTTGTTTTGAAATTTTTTTATAAAAAATATTTATAAATTTTGTTATGAAAAAGTATTTACAAAAAATTGCTGCGAAATTTTTTACGAAATTATTATATAAAATATTTTTCACATCAAATTTTGTAAGAAATATTTATAAATTTTATAATTTTATAGGTAGTAATTACACACGAAGAAATTATCTACTAATTAAGATTTTTAAACAAAATAATAAAAAAAAAATTCTTACAAATTTTGTCAACAAAATTATAAGAAAAAATCTCATGTAATATAAAAAATTTTAGTAGTGTTTTAAGGATTAATAATATTGTTTTTGTCACTATATTTTTAGTAAATAATTTAATATATTTTTTTCTATTTACGTTTTACTCTCTGTGATTCTTACATTTTTTTTAAAACGATTTAATATAGTATTTTTTATTATTATATCAATGTTAACATAGTTTAGAGATGATTAACTTGCATTTTTTGTGTGTGTTTATTATCTAACCTCGGAACAAAATGAAAGGATGAGAGAAAAAATAGAAAAAATATATATAAAAACCACCTTAAATTAAAATAAATATTAAATTATTCTAATTAATAAATGTATAGGAATTAAAATACTGTTAAGTCTGTTTTGATTTTAGAATTGGTACGAGAAATTAAAAGATGGAAAACTTTTGAGCATTAATTCTCTTAATAATGGATCTTGCTGTTTTCATGGATGGGATCTCTGGAGGCATAAATGCATCTCATATATGATGTTTTGGTATTCCATAAATGGTTCCGTACAAAAACATCTTCCACAGATAAAACATTGGTCATAGGATATTCCATACAAACACTCCCAGACATCTCAAATACTGACAAACAGATCAAACACACAACATTCATGCAATCCATCTCTCTGCCAGGATATTCAATTCATACATTCATTTATATATTAATTTAAAATCAAAACGTAAAAACATATGACCAAAATTTTATCACAAAAATATTATAATAAAAAAAATTCGTTTATAAATGTTACTGATGAGCTCTGATAACACAAAGCTTTCTTAGTTAACTGTTTTCTTTTTTCTTCTATATAAATATAGTTCCAGACTTTATTTAAATATCTTGTCCAATTTCATAATGTGTAAGTAAAAAGCGACAACGAATCACTTGTATATAGATAACCTGAAAATTTTTAATACCATTAATATGAATGTACTAATGTTAACAACAACAAAAAAAAAACATTCACTTCTTAATAATTATTTTATAATTTTACATTATTGTATCATTCTTGGTAAAAGTGGTAAAATATATTAGTTTGGCCCATTCAAAATGGAACATAAAAAGCTTGAATTCTTGACCAGTTTCATCAAAAGACGAGTCAATATGCTGATGGATAGTTCACCCTTTTTTTATTTTAATTTTTCTAAAATTTGTTTATAATATATATATATATATATATATATATATATATATTAAAAACACAATTAATTATGTAAATATTTTGTAAGTTTTTGATTAACTTTGATATTTTTAATTACATAAATTAAAATATTATTAATTTATATTACATTATTTCATTATAATTAATGGTTAGAATTTAATTTGTTAATATTAATGATTTAGTTTATAATATTATTACATATTTACATCTTTAAATTATTTTATTTTAATTTATTATTAGAAAAAACAGTCTACCTAACCACCTTTAACAGATATAATGAATCATTTAAGTTATCTTTATTTTAATTTTTAGTTTTAAAAAAGCAGTCTGTTTAACCCACCTTTAACAAATATAATGAAACAAAGCGAATCGGTAGATTGAAAATATCAATCCAACTTATCAAATTTTAAGAGATATTCGGACTAACTTGGTGTCGAGGTGACTTTATCATCTTTATTTTCAATTATGCATCGTTAACGGTAGAAAATATAATTATTTTAATAGAAAATAACGTTTAATTATTGTAGTGTTGGTTGTTTGAACAATGGGCTAGTTATTGAACTTAGTAAAACAAGGGTGTTGAGAAGTACATCTAATCTAACATAGAAAAAAGGCTTAACATGGTCCAGTATTTATCATTGTATTTTACCCAGTTGAACTGGGCTTTGTAATTTACACCCAAATTTTCCTACAATTACTCCCAAAAATTCTAAATTTATGCCAAATCCTTGACCGAGGGTATTAAAGGAGCTTAAGTTCACAGTACAAGTATTTTTGTTGTGCTATGTTTATAAAAATTTGAAATAATTAAAATCTATGTATCTTAAACGAAATATTCAGTGAAAAATTATTTTCTTGTTACATGTGAATAAAGTAAAATAGAATGAATAGGTTCATATAATTCAAAGTGTAATATAACCATTCATTTTGAATCAATAATAATGCTCAGTTAGTTATGATGTAATAAATCAAATACAAAGTCATTACATTCTTACATGTAAGTTAAAAATAATTTATAGTTTAAATATTTCTCGAGAAAATCCAAGATAGTTTTGCATTTTGGTACAAACCAAATAGCACCGTATAGACAAACATGCGAGAAAATTTCATTCACAATATATAAAATCAATTTTGTATTTAATATGGGTCCCAATCTCGATATCAAACAAAAATAATAATAATCATTTTTTAATTATTATTTGGTTTTGGTTACTTTTATCGTTTTGATCTATGTTTTATTTTTACCTTTAGTTTGGAGAATGAGATGGTAAAAAATTTAAATTAAGGAGAAAGTGAAGAAAACGCATGTTACAACAGCTAAAACAATTAGCAGTAAAAAGAGAGTGTTGAATAGTGATGGGTTTATCAATAAAAAATTCACTAAGAAGAAACAAATTAATGAAATATGATTCAAATAATATAAGTAAATAATATTATTTTCGATTCTAAATCTTAAATAATAGTTTTATGAATTTTTTTATGTGATATTTAACATTTTTATTTCTGCTTACACTTAAATTTTCAATAAATAAATAATAATAAATTTAATATATAATATACATGAAAGATAATATTTAAGTGTATATATTAAGTCGTCTAATGTTAACTTTAAGACTTTTAATAATTTCTTAAGCTGATTTTGTATTACATTTAATGTAATTAATATAATATTTAATGTTATTATGTATTTGATAAATTAAATATGAATGATAAGAAAATAATAAATAAATGAAAGGTCGAACTTATCAATAAAAAATAAAGTTCATATTAATGTTTAAATCTATTATACTTGGTCAACCAAAGTCTGACAATAGTTATTAATAAAAATTAATTAATGTTTAAGTAAACTTAAGGACACTACACTACAAATAATGTGAGTCAAAATGTAAGTTTGGGTACAAATATTTACCCTACCGATACATATGCAATAATATTCATTTATAATCATTAAAATAAAATATGTAATGAAATATTAACTAGATATTCATTTGCGTTAAATGTAATAAATTTAATTTATTTCATCAGAATTTTCATTTGAATAATAATTTGTATATCTATAAAAAAATTTATTTAGAGCATTTACAATATCTGATTTCTTAACTTAAAATTTTGGAGGCTACAATAACATAAGTTTAAGAGCTATAAAAAATAACTTTAATATGAAAAAAAAAAACTAAAGTGTTTAACTAAATATTTCCATATTAAAAAACTTAACTTTTCCGTTATTTTCTCTAAATCAAATTAAAAGACAATTCTGTGTTTATGACTTTTAAGTTTATTTTCAAGTACAAGTTGAGTTAAATAAAGTAATTTAATGAAACAAGTTTCAAATATTCAACAGAGTAAAAACTGCACAAGATCAATATATTCTCTTTCATAAAGGCAACATCTATTTTTCTTTTAAAAGATAAAAATATAAATGCGTTTAAAATTATAATAAGTATGTTAAAAAATAAAGAAACAAATCCAAATTTTAGTACAATAGAGGTATATTTTAACCTTGATATTAGAATGAAGTAATTTATTTTTAAATGTATTTATTTTAAAAAACAAACTAATAGAAAAAACTCAGTATAAATATTTTATTCAGCTCACAAGATTCTCGAAATATTTTAACATGAAATTAATTTCTCCATATATAACAACACATGTAGACATTCACTCGATATTACACGGTATTTTGTATCATTTAAGATCATCAAATGTTTATCTAAACACTGTACTGTACTCAGTTTGAGTAATTACTCATTACACTCATTCAAAATGTTTCCTTTCCAAATGTCTCAGCATTCACATGCTGAGTGTCTCAGCATTCACATGCTGAGTGTCTCAGCGCTCAAGTTCAATGTTCTGCTTATGGATGAACAAAACTCAACAGCAATTTTTCAATGTCATAACAAATACTTGTTAATTCTGATTATGCTGCTTACAAGTTAACAAAACTCAAGAGCAACTTATTAATGTGATGACAAATACTTGGTAAGTCTGATTAGAAAGTTCATATTTGGTTACCCAAAACATCAAATAGAAAGAGCCTTATAGTGCTTGCTTTGAACTTTGAAGCATAACCACAAAATACCAAATTAAAAATCAATTAAAAGGTTAAGTCTTATACATAAAATGAGCCATTGAAGACAATAACTTTGCTATAATGGTCTGAAAAGTAAAACATATATGTCTTGAAAGAGAGCCTTTGAACTATGCACACCAGAACAGCAAAAAACCAAGTACAGTATGATAATGATGTTATGGCCTTTAGTTGGATATCAACACTTTCTGCATACTCCCAAGAACATTTGTACCTCAATGTTGTTTCTTTTGATGGCTACTGCTTTCAGCTTCTGCTTTCTTGGATGCCTTCAAGTTTCTGTACCCTGTGTCAGTTCCGAAAATCCTATACACAGAAAACAACAAAATTTTACACACCAACATCAGCGTTAAAAGTGAAACATACATCTGAAAAGAAAAGCTTGTTCAAGGAAATCATGTAAATGTGGGTTAGGCCATCTCAAATCTTAACCAAATTGTAGACAAATAATTAGAAAACAAAACATTATTTTTGTTTAAGGGTATGGATTACTCTTGTGCAAATAAAGTACAACTCATGCAACTTGATTGGCTAAGTAATAGAATATCTTCTATCTCCTATAACTTTATCTCTATTCTTATAACACCAAAAAGACTAATGCTTTCTTAACAAAATATGTGGAAGAAGACATACCAGTCCATGTATGTAAAGGTTGAGGAGTAGTTTCCAGATTTGGTGTACAGCAACCGGTGATGATAATCATGAAAATCAGCTCTGAAAATGAGGATGCAAAGTTTAACTATAAGAAGTATAATGGAATAAATCCAGTGCATGATGTCAAGGGAAAGGAGCATCACACTCACCCTCCATACAATGGAATGAAGTTTGAAAGACTCCATGGAAAATGGTAACCACAATGCACCTCAACTGTCTCCAGGACTCTCAAAATCATCCATGTCCAGAGAGTCATTAAGTGAGGACCAGTGAGAACAGGACCAATAATGGTAGCAAATCCAAGGAAAAGTATCTCAGCAGGATGAGCATATTCAGAAGTAAGTCCAAATGGTGTAGCATATCTTCACAACATGGAAAAAAAAAAAACCTCTTGGAACTGTGAGCAAAACCTTGAATGGAACAAATGAATATCAAAACCAGAATATGCAGACTACTTACTCATGGTGAACACTGTGCACACTTGTGTACAACCATTTTGTATGCAGTATCCTGTGTCCCCAGTAGAATACAAAATCCTCCAATATGAAGTAGAAGATTATTTGGGTTAAAATGATTTTCCTGCAAAACCAAAAACAAAATATTTTCATGTTTACTTACAAAAAATATATTAGAAATGTTCATATCAATAGCTTTCTGTCATGTAACTCCAAAATGTCTATATACTATTATTACTATTATTATTATGATCACTAAATCACTAAATGAATTCATGAAGTACCAAGATGGCAATGGAAGACTGATCTCCATACCCATGCGCTTAAGTAAAGGATAAGAAATGATCATAACAGGTAGATTGACACCAAAATGGTACAATATCAAACCAGTAATACATTTTTTCTGAGCTGCAGGGCTATTATTTTTTGCCTGCATGAAAGAAGCATTAGTAGTTATATATATTTAACAAACTGATCGCATGTGTGGAAGTGAATCAGGAATACCTATTTTCACATCAAAATGGACACTAGTAGTTCTAACTCCTACTTTTTTCAAATCAAAATAGTTCTAGCTTTTACATTTTTCACATTGAGGATGTGATTTATGGCTGTAGAAAGCTTTCCAATACACTATGAGATGGTTCGGCTTCAAATTGGTGGAAATACAAAAGAAAAAGATGAGACAAAAAAGTGTTATTATAAAACATAAAGAGCAAAGGGACCACATATTTTGAGGAAATGCTTTTTTTTTTTTCATTCTCTGTTTCAATAGTTAATTATACAACTATCTTCTTATTTTCAATTGGTTCTCAGTATTAATTTTATTACAAAAAAACAGCTGAATCCTGTACAATTATGCTGAACTCCGTACTTTTAGTACAAATTTATTAAAGCAAAACTCAGAGTCTTGTAATAAGAGTGAAAACAAAAAATGAAAAGAAAAGTGAAGAAACTCTAACTTTCTCCAAAGTAAATAATTAGATATATAAATATAACAGAAAAAATTGAGAAATGTTCTGTATGTAATGGCATTGGGGGAATTCAGTCCATGCAATAATTCAAACATAGCAGAAATCAATCTTGCATGTGCTGCAAGGGATTCTTTGAATCCTTTCCATTGAGGGCATAAAGACAAAGAAGAAAAGACATAAATGTGAATGGTCGGCCAGAGGGCATTTGGATCCTTTCCTGTTCTTGAACAACATATGATCCTGGTGAAGAGAAAAAAAAAAAAAAAATCAACTTTATCAAAAAAGGCCCACCTGGTAGGATCCACAGTGAAAATTGTATTTTTCTCTCAAACAAAATCACATCATGGTCAGGATCCAAAACCTTCAAAATCCTCATCATGCAGTACACAGAGACAAAGAAGATGAAGAGACATTGGGAAATCTGTTGCAACTCTCAAATAAAACCACATCAAGTGAATACAAAATTGATTTTCCAACCAATAAAAACAGCAAAGAAAAACAACATTTGATCCAGTGAAACATGTCCTGAAATCCAATTGTCAAAGACAGAAGAAGAATAAGGTGAAACCTGAATCTTATACTTGCTGAGCCACCCTGACCTCTCCAGCATCATATAAGGAAGTCCAGACAAAAAGAAAACACCTTCATGCAGAAAGAAAGTACCCACACAGGCCAGTTGAAATTCGCTGAAATGTGTGATCAAAAACTGCAATCACAAGAACATGCAAAGTGCCCAAGCATCAAACACCAGTTCAAAATTTGATTGTGAAACAAGATTGATAAAAGACCAACTTTTGAAGATAACTTGAAAAAGACACATTGTAAAAGCAATCAGAGATGAAACTGGAACAATGGGGTGAGATAGAACCTGCCAAGAAGATTGAACTAAGGAAGCCATGGATTATAGGAGGTACAAAACAACTTGAGAAATGTAAGAGAGTGAGAGAGTGTTTAGTGTGAAGACCAACACAAATAAAAACTAATATAAACCTGCAATGAGACAAACCAAACCAAGTGTGTTTTTCTAGGGGAGGGTCTTTCTTAAGCACCACTCTTATGACAAATGACAAATGTTCATGCATAATAAATTTTGTCCCACTTTTCAGTCTTTTAGTATGTAGTTTTATGATTTAAGTTTTATTTTAGTGCCAAAATTACCTTTTTTAAGAAAATTGTCATGCAGTAGTTTTATATAGTAAAAATATATAGTCATTTAACTATATTATGCAAAAATTATTTATTATATTTATAATTAATTAATTCAATGTAAAATATAAAATAATAGTTAACTTTGATTACATTTGAATATTTTTATAATTATAGCAACAGTAGTTAAAAAATAATGTGATTTATAAGGTTTTAAAAAAATATCATGTAATTTAAATAAAAAGATAATACAACACTTGTACTACTACCAACAATAATAAACATTTTATTTAATTAAAAAATAAATATAAAATTTCTATACTTTAAATGAAATGTGATATATTTTTAATTTATAAATTAATATTAAAGATAATTACATTTTGAAATATAAAAATCATGTTATACTTTATATTTTTATTAGTGTATAATTTATTAATAATATTATTAGTAAGAGTTTTAAAAATAATAAATTCTGAAAATAATAAAAAACTTAGAGCAAAAGCAAAAACTAATTACACTTTTTTTAATTTATTTTTCTCTTAATTCATCCATTTTATTCAAATTGAGAAAAAGTAAAACAAACTAAATTTTTTTATTATATTGAAATATATTGTTATGTCAATAGAATTAATTAATAATTAATAAATTTCTTTTAAATTTTATAATATTTTATCAAAACATAATAATACATTTATTTTATATTTTGTAACTATATTATTATATATGTATTTATAAATATTTAAAAAATAGAACTATAAATATGATAATAACTATAAAAGAATACAGCATAATTTTTATTTAAAAAATTATATTATTTTTTTAAATTACAATAATAATTTCAATTTTACATAAGCAAATAAAGACTTAAAACACTCCAAATTGGTACTATATTTAATATATTTATCCGTAAGAGTAATACTGTAAATTATTAAACATTTTTAATGACATTATGGCTAAAATAAATTAAGTAGTCTACTTGTTTTTTTATCTTTTATTTAGCAATGAAAATTTTCAATTTCCTTAATGACAAGTGTATATATAATTATAATTAACTTTGAGAAAATATAAATAAACATTAATTCTTGTCTGTTTAGATATGATTTGAGAATTTATATTCATTAATTTTTTTATTTATGTTGATTGATTTCATTATTAATTTAATATATTAAAGAGTGAATATCCTAAAATAATTAATTACATAAATTAACTAGTTATGTTTAATTAAGGTAGTACTAAAAAATGTATTTATATTGAATTGAAAGGAAAAAAAATAAATTAAAAATATTTATATTTATAAGATATTTAAAAATTACTTAATATTTTTAGTATAATTAAATTTGAAAGATAATATATAAAGTATACTATTTTTTTATAAAATATAAAAGATTTATACGTGAATTTTTTATTTTGTAATTTGATGATTAATTGATTTTATAGTAATATACTTTGTATTCAGATACTTACTTAATTCATTGGTTTTATATTAATATAGATTAATGGTTAACTCATATATTCTAAGTAAGTTTGAGCACTTGTTTTCCTTTTAAAAAGTATACACAATTTTTTATGTGATGTTTCACTTTAAATTATAATTATTCTATAAAAGATTCATAAGATCGCCAATTAATTTGTATTTAGTAGAAATTAACTTATGTTTAGTAGAAACTAACTTAGACGACTCTTTATGGTTTGATATAGATTAATGTGCATGGAATTGTTGGAGTTATATTAGTTATTTTGCGTTTCTCTTAAATGATCTTTAAAACATTGAAATGAAACTTAAATATGACAATAAAATTTGACAGTTTTTCCTTTTTTAATGTTTTACTTAAGACATTTTAAAGACAATTTATTGTTCCGAAACAAATAGATTACTATTGTACAAAAAGAAAAAAACAGACCTTAAATATAAAGCTTTAAAAACTTCAAAAATTCAAAGTAGATTACATGCGCTTATCTCAAAATTTAAATCATAATATTTTTAATATATCTATATCATTTTTATGCATTACTTTTTTACGTATATTATATAAATTAAGAATTTATAAATATATAAATATAGAAATCATGAATATTTAGGAAATAAAAATTAATTAAATATTTACAATTAAGATGATTACAATAAAAATAATACCACAAAATAATATACTTCAAATAATAGAATAATTTATAATACTTTTATATATAAACTATAATAAAATAATTTTTTTATTATAATAAAATATATAAGATCGAAATTAATTAAATATCAGAATAATCAGGAAAGAAAAGAAAGGAGGAAGGGGTTCATATGCTATAATCCTAGTACTAAATTTCTTTTTGACTATGCTCATTTTGTTCGAATAGGTGTTATTACTAATTGAAAAAGACTTATTAATATTATATGTCTTTTCATCTCCCAAGAATCAATTTAGTGCATTATATATCTTCGTTCAAAGTATTTATTGCAATAAGATGGATAATAAATGTTATGTGAGATTTAATACAATAAGGATAGAAAAGAAACAAAATATGGAGAGCTTAATCCTCAAGTAACGAAACTAATAAAAGAAACTGAAAGAAAAAAAAAATATACAGTATTTTCTAACTGAATGTAATGATTACACATGTATTATAAATAGGAGTGGTGAATGAAAGGAGGAGGGGAAGCAGAGACAATAAGAACAAAAAATAGAAAAGGAATTTGTGAGTGCGAAAAGAGAAGAAGAAGGCAAAAACCTTCACAAAGTAACTACAAATTTTTTGGATATATCTTTCACAATAACTAATGAGATGTTCCGACTACTATATTAAAAAATTATTATTTGATAAAAAGATGAAATTAATTTTTTTTTGTACAATAAAATTTTCCTTTATAATACGCTAACAATAACATAACTTCATATATATATATATATATATATATATATATATATATATATATATATATATATATATATAT
>Ga0214544_1009233_pt1 | contig 15621 bp, 2 predicted proteins | sample CNSS3metaG_FD_160074 | JGI IMG/M metagenome (GOLD analysis project Ga0214544, IMG submission 160074) | Root nodule microbial communities from cowpea collected in UCLA plant growth center, Los Angeles, California, USA - CNSS3 | ecosystem: Host-associated > Plants > Roots > Nodule | place: USA...
ATATTTCTTTACTTCAAAAAAACTTCATAAGCAAAGAAGCTTCGTTATACTTTGATAAAAAAAAATTAATAAAGATTGGCGAAATTTTCTTTTCAACACACACAAAGTTTTTTTTTTTTTTTTTTTTATTAATTTAAAATTTTTTTTTTTTTTTTTATTTTTTAAAATTTTTTATTTTAAAAAAAAAAAATTAAAAAAATTTGAAAAATTTTTTTTTTAAAAAAAAAAAAAGTTTTTTTTTTTTTTTTTTAAATCATATCAAACTTTTCTTCATTCATTGAAGTGCTGAACATTCTCATTGTAAAAAAGAAATAATTTTTCATTATTAAATAGACTTTTCTTGTTGAAGAATATACAGTGATTGACTTGTTGACTTAAGAGTTCTTTAAAGAATAAAAAATCATCAAGAAATAACTCTTTGAACCAAACATTAATAATAGACTAACACAAAAAATATTAAAAAATATTATACCATTCTATTATGACAATACAAGCTATTAAAAGTATATACAAAATGTAAATCAAATAGAGTATATTTAAGAGAAGTTTTCAATATTTATTACGCTTATATTTAAAATAAAAAGAAACTAATAAATGTTTTTGGTTTTTCTATTTTTTTAAGAAAAAATAGAATAATATTGAACTAAATTTATTGATTTGTTATAAAGTAATATTTTATCAATTATTTTATTTATTTTTAATTAATGGATACGCTCAATAAAAATAAAAATAGAAACAAAAATATGTGAATATATAAACTTTGCTAGTCTATTTATTAATTAGCAGTCCTCCGTCTGTTATGGGTAGAATTTTCTTGAGTGGCGTATGAATGTTCTTTTCAGACAGATAGATAAGTGACTATGTTAGAGTTACGATATTTATATATATCAAAATTTTATAATAATTTGTTAATTAGTACTATACAGAACATATACAATTATTCAATGAAGCACGTAAGGACAAAGACATGTCTACTTGGATATAGGGTATGGGTGAATATATTATTCATTAAATAAAATTGTGAATGTTGTGTTGAATTTGTTTGAGTTTTTGTAATTTTATTGTTTAAGTCAAACGGTGTATTGAATGATATTATAACAAAAAGTATTTATGAACAGTTGAGCGTATTCCTGTTGGAGTGAGTAATTAGAAATTTGTGAAGATTAGATTCGCTAGTCATTTTCCTTAAAAACGTGATTGATCCAAACATTTGGAGTGAATTAGGGTTTGTGATGTGAGATTGGAGTGGTTTCGGTCATCGGTGTTGGCGTGGTCCCACTAATAATGCAAGGCTTTGTGGCATTTGTTGCAATCAACTTTGTTTCTTTCTGCTGCACGTGCTTTGACTCACTTTTAAATCTCACAATGCATTGAAGGACCAAACTATTTGGCCTCATCCCATCACTTCAAAAATAAAATCTTTCTATTCAAAGTTATCTTTTGTAATGATTTTATAGGGTATAACAAGTAGAAAAGTTTAAATTCTTTTTGACAAACAATACTGAAAAGTTGGATTACTTTGAAAAATAGTTAACTTAAGTTTATAAAAGTAAGGTAGAAATTACAAAATCGGAAGATCTTCAAATCATGCATCACCTAAAATGTTTATCCTTTTCACATTTTAATCCCACAAGAATCATCTAATAACAAATAAATAAATAAATTATTGGGTATTAAGCTCTCTTCCTACGTGGAGACAAAACTTAAAACTTGAGAAGTCTATGTTCACTTAACCTAGTGGAGTGGAGAGGAGGCTGCAAGAGAGGCAGAACAATAGAGACAAAACACATACTGAAAACCCTAGCACATAGACGAGAGATAGAGGAAAAAATATGTTCACGTTTTTCCATAGAGCTACCACCGTAAAATCACATTGCAGATTCGTTCACCCTTGGATCGGACTGAAAATTTTACAGCAGGTTCGAAACACATTGTTCTTCATTCTAACCTGTCGGATTGTTGATACGAGGTTTAAGTTGGGAGATATTAATTTCGCACTACAGCAGTGATTTTCTAGGTTTTTCTTCTTATGTTCTTCCCTATTTGAAAGTTTGGTTGCTTTGCAATTTGGTTGAGTGTTGGCACTAATTTGTGATGTTGATTAAGACTCTTTTGTATTCTTATTGATCATAGTGGAGATATTTCTTTGGTCTGGACAACTCGTGGATTTTACCCTTGTTTTGAGGGGTTTTCCACCTTAAAGATAGATCTTGGTACCTTTATTTGTGATTGCAGTGATTTATTATTGGTGCTCTTTGATTGTTGCAAGTTACGAGAAATTATATCTGCTGCATTCTCTGGTATATTGTTTGTGTTGTCTTTTTCTCCATCATAAACACAAGGATATACAAACAGTATAATGTAGAAATTCCAAATACAGAAGAAAAAAAAATCACGATCATTGTCAAAAGACAACCAAAGAATATTCACTATATGCAAATTTATATCCCAAGTACACTCACACTCTCCAGAGCAAGAACTTAGCTACATCTCACAACACTTTACTTATGTTTAAAGAGTGTAAAGGTAGCCTTAAGATACTCTTCAAATATTCAGAGTAGACACAAAGTTAAAAACAGGTACTATTTTGACACATTTCCACGAAGGTAGATATCATCCGACTAATTATACCTTTAGAATAATATTAATTAAAAATATTTAATTCAAATAAAAAGACATACAATATAACAATAATTATGTAATTATACAAAAATAATATTTTAATTTAAATGGGAAAAAACACTAAAAATATAAAAAGATATAATTCAAATAAAAAAATAACTAAAAAAAACACGACAAAGTTGCTTCGTAAAAATGTAATTAGAAAAAATATCTAATGAAGGTTCAGAGACATCTAAATGATGATGTTATAAAATGAAGGTTCAAAATTTTTTTTATTAATATAAGTTGTTCTTGATTAAAAAAACTATGGATATTCAGCTTTAAATTACAAAAAAAGAAATGTTACTTTAAAATTACCTTTTCAGCTTCCTTTTCCACTTCTCCACTCCTTCGCCAAAGACTTTCTTTCTCCTTCTCTGCGTCTATTTCTGCAACTGGGTCTTCCTTCTCTGAAGAGCTTCTTCCAAGTTGCAAGCTTCATTCTTTCCACTACAACTGCGTCTTTTCTCAAGAGCTCCCAACTTCTATTGTACGATAAAAAAATGTTTCTTATTCTGATTTTCTTATAAGTAATTCTTGTGCATCATTTTACTCTAATTCGTGGAATAATTTATTCTAAAAAGGATATTCAGAACGAATAATGATATTTTAACACATTTTTTTTAATTACTTTTAACCTATCACTTCAATCATTTTTAAATCATTACATCATACCAAAAAAAAAATAAGTAATTTAAGAGTGATTGGAGTGATAGGTTAAAAGTGAGTCAAAAAAAAAAGAAGGTCAAAATATTATTCACTACTAAAAAAACTTATATTTCCTATCAATTTTGTTTTGAATTTTTTTTTGTAGAAAATACTTATAAATTTTGTTATGAAAAAAATTTTTGTAGGAAATTGCTGCTAATTTTTTTTGCAAAATATTTTATAAAAATACTTTTCAAAACAAATTTTGTAAGAAATACTTACAATTTTTATAATTTTGTAAGAAATAATTACCCGCCAATTAAAATTGTTAGAAAAAATAGCAGAAAAAAAATCTTTTTTTGCAATTTTTTTTAACAAATTTGCAAGAAAGATCTCATGTAATATGAGAATTTTTAGTAGTGATTATCTATGAAAAAAGGGTAAAGGTTTGTTTTCCTAATTTTGATTTTATTTTCTTTTAAGGTTAAATTACACATTTGATTTTTATTTTTGTTCAGTTTTGTCAATTTAGTCCTAACATTATTTTTTTGTTCAATTAGGTCCTAATTTTTGTTCAATTTGATCATTTTTTGCTAACTCCCTTTAAATGATTAACGGTGATGAACAATGATGTGTCATTTCGTGTTTATTTTATTTTATTAATTTTTCTTAATTTTTGTAAAAGTTTCCACCTGTCAACTTAACAACGTGCCACATGGTAGAGTTAATGTTTTATATTCCGTTTAGTCATTATATTTATTACTTTTGTTTAATTTAATCTTTTTTTAAATAGAGCAATTTTTGTCTCTATACAAATTGAGACTAAATTTAATTTTTATATAAATGTTATAATGATATTTTTATTAAAATTAAAATTTTTATTAAATATTTTTGGTTTAAGATTTCAATTAGTTTAAGATTGGAGATTGCATCATCCTTAAAATTTTTGTTCTAATTTTAAACTAATTGTAATTCTAAACAAATAGTATTTAATAAATGTCAATTTTAATAAAAACATTATAACATTTACATAAAACTTAAATTTGGTCTCAATCTCGAAAGGAACAAAATTGCTCTATTTTTACAAAAATTGGGACTAAATTGAATAAAAATAACAAAAATAGGAACCAAATTAAATATAAAATATTGACTCTGACACGTTGAGTTGACATGTGTATATTTTTTTAAAACTAAAAAGAAAACTAAAAAAACCCCGAAGTGACATGTGATAGTCACTCTTCTTTATTGTCAATCATTTAAAGAATCGATAGAAAATGAACAAATTGACCAAAATTGACAAAAAAATTAGGACATTATTGAACAAAAATCAATATTAGAACTAAATTAACCAAATTGAAGGAAAATAAAAATCAAATATATAATTTAACCTTCTTTCAATCGAAAATATTGAAGATTATGTTACTGATTTCCTATCTTTTTTTAATTTTTTAATTCCCCATTATTTTCTGGAAAATACCAATGGTTTTTCTAATTTTTTGGATTCGCCGTTATTTTTTTAACTATATGAATCAAAATTGAGTGTACAAATAAAAGAAAGTGTCATTCTAACCTATCCAACAGTCGGACTGCTTCCAACATTACATCATGTAGGTGTCTGTCGCGAATCTGTTTTCGTGTCCGCTTCCGGAGCGGAAACATGCTTCATATGCTGTGTTGAAACATCATATACCCTAATGACCAAAATATGTGCTTTTGAAGTAAAAAAAATTGAAGTTCAAAATCGTAGTCAAGTTTTAGATCTTACCCATTATGATATCGCTTACATATAGGATAAAAACATAAAATAGTACCTTATATCATGATTGATGTTTCGTAAGATTTCTGGTGAGAAGAAAAGAATGGAGTGAAGAGAGAGGAAGACTAAGCATAATGAAGTGTGACAACAGTGTTAGAAGGTGTTGGTTTTTGTAAGAAGGTGAAGTGAGCGCTCTCCAGAGGATGAGAGAAAAATAACGCGTTTTTAGTAGAGATAATGAATATAAAATATATCAAAATATCATTATCCTTTTAAAAATCAGTATTGTATTTAAAATTTGAAAAGAGATATTGGAACGACATTAAATAAGGTTGTTTAATCTCTTCATCTTAGCTAGATTACAATGTCACTGCTTACTATACTTACTACGCCAAGTTAAGAAAGAAGGAAAAGAAAAAAAACACAACCTCCTTGTGAACCATTGACATGCAAAACCTCAAAAGAAAAGGCACAAAATTTGTGTGAACACTAGCATTTAAAAGCATAATATGGTAATATTTATGTTTCTACTGGTTAAGCCAACACTAAACTTAGTTACTAATATATATTTATGGTAGCACCAATCTAATAACATACACTATTATATTTTTGAAATATTTAATTTAAACCAAGCTGACGCTAAAGTTATAATTTGAGTCCTTGTGCAACTTAAATTAGAGACCGTAGATAACTTTTAAACTAATATAGAGTGTTTAATAGTTAATAGATTTTCTGGACTGGTAAATCAAATGGAATTCTATGAAGATAATGATATAAAGAATTGTTGATAAAATTCGTATTAGTTTGACTGAACAATTTGATCCTATGGTGTCTATTATAGAGGAGATAAGTACTTATCAACCATAAATATATCCCAGGATTGATGGGGTCACTTAAGATTGTTATGTTGTGTATAAAATTTATTCAAAAATATGTTTCAATCCAAACTTATAAAATCATCTAAACAAGATGAATTAACAAATATTGGTGAGTCTACTGAATGTGATATATAGTTTGGGAAGAGCAAGAGGAAGATGAAGAAACAACTACAATGAAAGATAAAATAATTGAGAATCAAATAAGTGTGGGATTTGTAAGAAGAACAAAGGGAAAAATAATGTTAGAATAAAAACAAGTCACAATATTTATAACTGGGAAGATTTGGCATGTTCAAAAGGATTCTCACATCGACAATCGACAACATAAATCATTTGCTAAAGCAAAAGCATAACTTAGTGTATGAAATCTCTTTGCTTGTTAAGAAACAACTCAAAGAGCATAAGAATGTGTGGTTCTTAATCAGGGGTTGTTTCAATCACATGACCGGAGATAAGTACACTTTTATCAACACGAGTTCTTCATATGCCTTAAAAATGAAAAATTGGAGTTGAAACAAAAGCAAAGAGCTAAAGAACTATATATTTGTTCGGGTGAAAATGAAATAACAAAAGTTTTCTGTCTATTAATTACGTGAAAAAAATACGAGGAAAAAGCTCAACTTCAAAGAGATAAGAATGGCGAGAGGATAAAATGACTCCTGGTCTATATGTGGCAAAAAAGACTTGAACACTTAAATTGCAATGATCTTATGTTGCTTTATAAAAAGAATGTGATATTTGGGCTACCACATATTGAGGAGAAGTAAAACATGTAAAGGATATGCATGCTTGATGAACACAATCGACAACCATTATCAAAAGTATCGAGTTAGGATTGTTAGAATTGGTGCACATAGATGTATGGATCCAATCAATTTGAGGAGAAAATCTCAAATATTTTATAAATTTAGGATTAAAGCACTCGTTGAGAAATAAAGTGATAAAATTTTAATCAGTCTTAAGAAGTCCATGTTGTTTGTGAAAGGAATGCCATAAGAGTTTTAGCCAAAGGATGTTAAACAATAGTCTACCTATTGAATAGATTTCCACAAAGGTTGTTCGAACAAGGCACTCTTATATAAGGTGGAAGAAAACCTTCACCAAACCATATTAAAATATTGGATATGTTCTATAACCAAGTTTAAACTGAATAGAACAAAGTTTCAAGAATAAGTTAGAGATGCATATTTATTATTTACCGGTTATAGTTCCATTTCAAAGGGTTATAAGTAATCTAGATATCATACTTGATGAGAAGTTTTCTTGGAATTAGCAAGAGAAGGTTCAGGAGAAGATAATTTCAAAAACTATTTTACAATAGAATTCAACGTAATAAAATGAGTTATGAAAGGAGGAATTAACCCAAAATACATCAAGATTTTCACCCTCATCATCAAGTTCTTTGTTCACAAATGTTGAAACCCAATTTGGTCGGGATGAATAATTTTTATTTTTAAAAACAAAATATAAAAAAATATTTAATGATAAATAAAAAAAGGTGAAATAAAATTTTTTTTTCCAAAATTTTCAAATTTTAATTTTAACAAAGAAATGAGGTGAAAAAAAAAAGAAAAAAAGGAAGAGTCCAATTTATCTTTAATTACCACACATTTCCTCATGAGCCCAACAAACAACTCAACATCTTCACTCCTTGTTTTTCTACTTTTTGTTTCTGATAGAGAAAATAGTGATATGATTCTAATAATTAGAAGTAATATCTCTTCTAATAATTAGAATCAACAACATTACTGATGTTGATTGATATTGTACTATGATTTGTTATGATTTGATTATCGTAATGTGTTGTTATCATGACCAATCCTTTCATTATATTGTTTGTTTATAGGATTACATTGATATTGCAATGGTGTGTGATATAAATACACTGTCATATGAAAAAGGGATCGGAAAAAAAACCATTTTCTACACTTCTCTTTCTTTTTCATTACCACCCACATAAACACATCTCATTTTCATCTACTTCGGGAAAAAAACAAAAATATTAGGAAAGGAGGCAAGAAAAAGAAAAGAAAAAAAGTAGATGTAATGTACAAAATGAGAAGATTGATATAGAAGAGAGATATTGAAAAGTTTTGAAGGTACGTCACCGCCAGTTTCTTCTTTCTTTTTTATTTATTTTTTTCAATTTTCATTATATTTTTTAAATCATCAAAAAAAAAATCTCATTTCTAGCCACTTGTGTTGTCTGACACCTAGTTTAGACTTTCGTTAAGTTTCTAAAATATATAAAGATCTAAAAATAAAAAAATAGTTTTCTTTGTTTACTCGTTGATATCTATGGAGTTGCTCACGTCGCACTTACATTCACATCCACTTTCAAATAACTTTAAGCAAAATATGAAAAATTATAAAATATTAAAAAAATAAAAAATTAAAGGAAAAAAAATTTAGTGTCTGTCCGGCCGCTCGAGTCGCATGACACTAATTTTCAAATAAAAAATTTAAATAAAAAAGTTCCCAAATCAATTCATTTTCCAAATAATGTTTTCATTAAAGAACTATACATAACCCTAATTCTCCATTCTATATGTTCTAAATGGGATAGGTAGAGCGAGGATTAATCATCGTCGGGCCCAAATAATGTTTTCATTAAAGAACTATACATAACCCAAATTTTCCATTCTATATGTTCTAAATGGGATACCTAGAGCGAGGATTAATCATCGTCGAGCCCAAAAAACCAATAAATCATTTTGTTTCTTTTGTATTTTTTTATTATTATTTTTGGGGAAAATAAATATTTTGAACAAACAACATCTTTTTCCATGTTTAATTGAAGGTACGGTCTTAAGATAGACGTTGTGGGTGCTAATACCTTCTCCAGGATAACATACTCTCGGATCCAAAATCTCTTTTGTTTGCGGTTCTTATTTCATTCTATAATTTTTTTAAGTAAACTATAGTGATGACTCCAAACTCTGTTTTTTCAAATTTTATTTTTGGTTTGTTGTCCATCGTGATTTTGATTGTGAAAAAGAGTTTGAGTGATATTTAGCTAAAAGGACAATTAAAGAAGTTTGGTGGAAGACTATGCAAGAAGAAATTGAAGTGAGAGAAAAAAAATGTTTTTAGAAGATAAAAGAAGATTTAATAGTTCAAGAAGACGATTACAAGTCTATAATGAAATTAATGCTATAAAATTCGAAGAGTTATTTTTAGTTTATGATATACATTTAATATATTTAAATACAGTACGCAGGCAAAAATGAAAAAATAGTAAAAAGAGAAATTAATTCAATCCTCAAATTATCTTACTTATTATAGATGAGCGCGCGCATATATATATATATATATATATATATATATATATATATATATATATATATATATAATATATATTTGGTCCCTATTTTTGTTGATTTTATTCAATTTGGTCCCTATTTTCGTTTTATGTTCAATTAGGTCCTCATCTTGGTCAAATTATGATCAATTTGGTCTTTTTCACTAAAGATGTTTAAATAGTAAACATTTTTGAACAGTATATGTCACGTGTCAGCTCCTGGTTTTTTTTATTTTTTTGATTTTTTTTTGATTTTTTTTAATTTTTTAATTTCAAAAAAAGTGTCCACATGTCAAGTCACAATTGTGCTACGTGTCAATGCTAGTGCCACGTGTCGGTTTGTAGTTGTATTATTTATTTTTGTTCAATTTAGTCCCGATATTCGTTATTTTTGTTTAATTTAGTCCTTATATTCGTTATTTTTTTTAATTTAGTTCCAAATTTTGTTAAAATAAAATCATTTAATTTTTAAAATTGACATTATTATTAGTTATTTTTTAAATTTAATTATAAATTATAATATTTAATTATTAATTGAATATAATTTTTAGATTCAATTGTTAAATAGAATATAATTAATTAAATATTATTAAAATATAATTATTAAAATTCTAAAAATATATATTAACATTTGTAAAATTCACATTTAAATTTAAAATATTTAATAATTTTAATGCATTTTAGATATTAAAATCTAAAATATTTTACATGTAAATGTTAATTTTACAAATATTAGTTTATTTTTGTAAAATATTTTGAATATTTAAAATATTTTTATATATCAATTTTAAAAATATTTTAGAATATAAATATTAGAAAAAATTAATAATTATATTCTTATAATATTTTAAATAATTATTTTCTATTTAGCAATTAAATATAAGAATTTATTCAATTTATAATTAAATTTAATAATTTATAATTGGATTTAATAAATAATAAATTCAAAAGTCAATTTTAGAAAAGATATTAATATAATTTGTATAAAAGATATTATTTAATGTCAATTTGAAAGGGACAAAATTGATTTATTTAAACAAAAATTGGGACTAAATTGAACAAAAATAACGAATATATGGACTAAATTAAACAAAAAATATAATACTACCACAAACTGACACGTGGCACTAGCATTGACATGTGGCACAATTGTGACTTGACACGTGGACCATTTTTTTTAAATTAAGAAAAATTAAAAAAAAAATTTTAAAAACTTAAAAAAAATTAAAAAACCAGAAGTTGACACGTGGCATGTACTGTTCAAAAACGTTAACTATTTAAACACCGTTAGTGAAAAGGACCAAATTAACCATAATTTAACAAAAATGAGGACCTAATTGAACATAAAACGAAAATAGGAACCAAATTGAATAAAATCAACAAGGACCAAATATATATTTAAGTCTATATATATATATATATATATATATATATATATATATATATATATATATATATATATTTTTTTTTTTTTTTTTTTTAATTGTTTAGTTTTTCAAGAAATTCATGTATATCTTCAAAGATATTTTTCTTTTTATTACAATTTTTGTTCGTTTAAATAATACGTGTTAATTAAATATTTTTTATATTTTATATTTAAATATTTTTATTGTTTTTTAATATTTTTATTTATTGTGTATTTTTTTACATGATAATGCTTAACTCTCAAATTATAAGTATTTAATAACATAAACATTTCATTTACCAGGTGATCTACAAAATTATATTATAATTATCTTATTATCTTTTGTGTTGATAAAACAATTTTTTTTTATCTCTCGAACACTTTGTTGATATTTGAAATTTTTTCTTAAATGCTTAAGGTATTTTTATCTAATGATACCCTTAATTATTCATCTATTTTTCTTTATGTGATTTTCTTCAATGATCTATCAAATTGTTTCTAAGACAAACATTTGATATTTGTTTTTAATATTTTTATTCTTTATTTATTTTTATCATGTAGAATGTTGTTTAATATTTTTACATAATTTTTTTCTACCTCATTATCATAAGTATTATTTTATTACTATAATTTTATAAATAAATTTTATCTACTATAATATAAAATTTAATTTAATTGTCATAAATTTTTTTTATCACCCTCTATCGTATTTTGAAGTTCAAAAGATGACATATCTGTTAAAATTCAATTATTATTGCTTTAATGTTGGTTCTCTGTGGTGTATTATATTTTTTATTAGTGTATAAAAAAGTAGATTTCATAAGAATTTAAAAAATTGAATTAAAAAGACATTTAAAATATTTTTTAATTTGAATATTTTTTTTTTATTTTTTGAAAATATTGTTTCGTATTATCAACGAGGTATCTATACGTTTGCAAATTTAATAAATATTTTGGTTCTTATTGAATTTTATTTGGTACTCTAAATTGTAATGTATACAATTGTAATTATTTTATGAATATTTGATATTAAAGAAATGAAAATACCTTTATTTTAATATTGAATATCTGATAATATTATGTTTAATTTGACGTAATTTTTTATTATTTTATAAAGATTAATTGATTGATATTGCAACAGTAAAAAAGTGAGTGCGGGTACATATCAAGTACATATTCGTTATTCGTTACCCAGTGAAAGCAAGAATGAAACAAAAAAAACTAGAATGAATTTTGTCTTTGGAACGAACATGAGACTGGAAAACCCGTCTAGTTGCCATTCTCTTATTGTAAATTTTATATTACACAATATTGCAGTTAATACAACCAACAAAAATGAATTATTGAATGTCAAATAAGTCGAACCATCTTTCCAATGAATCCAGATTTTGTACTGATTTTTTTTGTGTTGTCATTTACTTAGTATTAAAAATACATTGTATTGGTATTTTAAATATCTTTTTAATATATTTTAAAATATCAAAATTAGTAATAATCAGTATATTATGAAGGCACAGTAAAAAAACAACACACAAAAAAACTCAGTAAAAAATCTAAATTCCTTTCCAATTGGATTAGCCTGTTCTTTCTTACAGCAGTCAACACAACCTGCTCAAACATTTTCTAACACGCATTTACAAAAATATGTATTCTCTTTTTAATGTATTACTTTGGACCTTCAATACACGTGAACAATCCAAAATAACAGACGTAAAAAGTTTTTTTTTTTTTTTTGTGTTAGTGACAATTTGGCTCCACACTTTAAGAATAAATAGATATACCTCTTAACCCAACAATGTTAAATTTTTTTTACTTGTTAAGCAACATTATAAGTTAACACTTGAACCGTAAAGTGTCAAACTGAGTAAACAATGTAAACACTAGCCTGAAATGTTGTTTGACACAACAACAAAATATAACACAATTGGATTATGATCATATATATTAATTTCTAAATTTGGGACCAAATTGTATCAAGTTTAGGATAGGAATGAATTCAAATTTCAAGCACAAGTTTAGAAAAACAAATATACATATCTTATAAAATTTGAAGAGTTACTTTTAGTGTATGAAATACATTTAAATATAGTACATAATGTAAGCAACATTCGGTTTGGGCTGACTCGTCTCAACCATCAACCTAATTCGATCTGTCTCAACATTTGGTTGGAACAAACTCGTGTTGGCATTCAGCACGGGGCCAAATTTGATTTGGGATCGACTAGTCAAATTTCTGTCAGGATTGACTCAACCAAATTTGAAAAAACTTCAAAACAGACTTGTCTAAGTATGACCAAATTTTGGCCAAGACTGACTATGTCAAAATTCGATCGAAGTTGACTTGGCCAAATTTGGCCAATATGTATAGAATGTTCTAAATTTTTATCTATGTAGAATGTTATGGATTTTAACTCTATATTACATTTTTTTTACATTATTCTAAAATTTGCATTATATTTTAATATTTTTATCCTAAAATTTTTAATATAGTTCTAGAATTTGCACTACACTTTAATAATATATATATATATATATATATATATATATATATATATATATATATATATATATATATATGCTCTAACAAGAACTAGGATACAACAATCACAATACATTCACATGATGCAAAATGAACCTTAAAAATTACCTTTCTGAATTTAAAGTTAAGATAAAAACTACCTAGCATTGATAATGTTAATGCACTCAAATTTGAACTAACCAGCATGACATAATGAACTTTCCGAGACTATTTTTTCTGTTCTATAATTTTATTTTTTGTAGAATACAAAATATTTTGAATTTCAGGAGCCTATAATTTTTATTGAAACTAACTTATATTTAAATGCACGTGAAATAACCAAATAGAAATTAATCTTGTTCCATAGTTTTAAGAGTTGCTACTTATAATGACCAATAGAATGTGAAACTAACTGATTTATTAATGACTAGAAAAAACACATTGAAAATTGAACCCGACGTGAATCGAACACGCAACCTTCTGATCTGGAGTCAGACGCGCTACCATTGCGCCACGGATCCATATTTCATTTATTCATACTTGCAAGTATTTGTAAGTTCAGCTGCAATTTAGAATGATTTGGTGAAAATCAAATAACAATTTGGTTGAATATTAGTCTTCTCTTGCTAAAATATATCACTTCATAAGAAATTTGATTCGACATCCTTTTTATCAATGACAAAACTAAATTAGTTTTATTATATATTTATTTTATATAATTTGCTTTCATTACTTTATAAGTTTTAATCAAATCTACCTTCTTCTTTTTTTTTTTTTTTTAAAAAAAAACAACCAAATATGACGGTTTCGCATCCAATTAACAATACAACAGTTAATAAATAAATATGAATAATTTTAATTTATGTATAAAATATAGTTTATAATTATCCAGTAGTGAATGTTTATAAAGCAAACTATATCAGTTTTAGTAGATAAAAATTATATTGTTGTACTTTTTAAAATTAAGGTATTTGATTAAAAAAATATTTTGAGAGAGTGAAAATGGAATAAATAATAATAATAATAATTTTGTTTGATAAAAAGAATATTATATTATAAGCCATAAACCAATTAGATGGGAAAGTAAGTCTAAGTATATATATATATATATATATATATATATATATATATATATATATATATATATATATATATATATATATATATATATATATTTATTGTGTATTTCTAAAAATATATAAGTCAGGTGAGTTCATAAAAAATGATGTCATAATTTTGTTTGTTTAACATGCAACAATTATAAATGATAGAAAATAAAGAGAGTATTAATGATAGTAGTTAAAAAAAATGGTTAATTTTCTTAATATATAGAGAAGAAATGAAATTGAGGGAGCACTACTTTCCTATGGTTACAGCAAAAATGAGCGTTGAGGTATATCAAGTCACATTTCTGCCTTTGATTCATGAAAAAAGAGAAGTAAATTTTTTTATTTCAGAATGAATTTTTTCTTTCGGGACTAAAAGAATCAAGATGTAATTGTGCATTCCATTGATAAAGCTAAATATACTTTAATAGTTACAGCAGCAATAAATTAGAAAAAAAAAATCAAACATCGGCCAAAATCAAGATAAAGCAATGGACAATCATATTTTTGTTATGAAATAAAGCGAATAACAGAGAGAATAACAGATAATAGATAATAAGGAAGAAAAGAGATAATAGAGAACAGAGAATGAGAATGAGAGAATAGGGAGCAATTCATATGTGTTTTATTATTGATAGGAATAGTCTTATTTATAGATACAACATGTATTCCATAAAAGAAACAAATCAACTTAGTCAATACAAATATTTACATAAAGAGTAATGAATCATATGAGTATCAATCATATGAGTAAATGTATCAAATCAATGGACAACAATCATTAATTCATTAATTCATAACACTCCCCCTTAAGTGTGCATTGATAAAAGAACGTGTCTCGTTAAAACCTTACTAGGAAAAACCCTTTGAATAAAAAAAACCTAGTGAAGGAAAAAGAGTACAACATTCTGTATTTTGTAATACAATATTGTTCATCACATATTCTATTTCTCCCTCTCATGTAAACTTACATCATTAAGGTGACGGAGTCCAAACTTGTAAATCATTTGCTCAAAAGTTCTCTTTGGCAAAAACTTCATAAATGGCCTGCCATATTTTCACATGAATGAATTTTTGAATATCTATATCATCCTTTCAATTGAACAATACATTATTGTCTTCATATATGGTTGTTGATTCCATCTTTCTCGAGGATAGTCACAAGTTTCTTGCACATGTTGAATTATAAACTTTAACCAAACATATTCACAACTTTCCTCATAATTTTGTATGATTAGACGATGTTGCTACTATGGTTTGTTTCATATACCTTCATGAAACCATTGTGCTACCACATGTGAACAAACATCTTGTTTGTGATCAACCATTGTGACATTGTAAGAATATG
>Ga0214544_1009239_pt1 | contig 15614 bp, 4 predicted proteins | sample CNSS3metaG_FD_160074 | JGI IMG/M metagenome (GOLD analysis project Ga0214544, IMG submission 160074) | Root nodule microbial communities from cowpea collected in UCLA plant growth center, Los Angeles, California, USA - CNSS3 | ecosystem: Host-associated > Plants > Roots > Nodule | place: USA...
TGCCATGAACCGAATTTCTCAGTTTCTCGTAATTTCTACATTTCTTTTCACCAAAATTTAAATTTCATTTTACATATCACTACACTCCAAAATGCAACATGAAAACTTACCATTTATATAGAATAAAGGATTTTGAAGAATGGATTTGCGGGTATAATCGTGTTCGGATTTTTGGATTTGTGAGAGAATAAAAACACAGTTATAAAATAGAACTAATAATAAAGATAAAAAGTAAAGAAAGAATAGAGAATGAGAGAATAAGGAGCAACTTTTTCGTGTGTCGTATTATTGATAGGAAGAGTCATATTTATAGATACAACATGATAACCCATAAAGAATACAAATCAAATAATTAATACAAATATTTACATAAAGAGTCATGAATCATATGAGTATCAATCATATGAGTAAGAGTATCAAATCAATGGACGACCATTAATTCATAACACTCCTCCTTGAGTGTCCATTGATAACAGAATTTATGAGTTGTTGCACTATCAATAAGACATATACTCTCATCATTGATGTCAGTGCCAACATTCATTCTTCATATAAATATAAATATCAATATTTTTATAATTTTTTTTAACACTCTCATAACCAATGAAATGATCAATGCTTCCATTTGTCCATTTAGTTTAGTAAAGAAAATAATAATATCAAGATCAGTAGCATCCATATGGCCATTATCAAAATCATTATCTTCATGAGCAAAGTGTTTTTCTATGTTCTTCTCATTATTTGTGAGATGCTTTGGTATACAACAAGTACAACTTAAATGACATTTACCATTGTAATGATAATATATACTTTCATCTTATTTGTCAATATTTTCACATTTTTCTTTTCCCTTATTCATATTATTGTGTCACTTTTGGTGACAAAATGTGTCTTTGAAATTTCCTTTATACCCATGTCCATAATCAACATCACGATCATGAAAATTTAAATCAAATGTTGTTGCATCCACTTCTGGGAATGGAGAACCAATTGGACAGGTTTCATGATTTTCTATCAAAAGCTAATTGCTTTATTTAGCCACACAAAGGCATGAAATAAATTCATAATATTTGTGAAATCCTTTTGTTTCTTTTCATAATATTGTTGTTGTTGGAGCAAATTAGTTGCTCGGATGCTTTATTTATTTATTTAATGGTATCACCAAGACCCATCACATCTAAATGTATTTTAACATTTAATATCAAATATAAGTAATTCTTCCTTGTAATATCAAGGGTCAAAAATCCAAATTTTACAACAATTGACATGTTTAGAACTAGCACATAAAATAATAATAATAATAATAATAATCATAAAAATAATAATAATAATCACCATCATAATAAAACTAAAAATAATAAGACGAAAATGAAAATTGATAAAGTCAAACAATTCTTATCACAAGAATAAGAATATAAGGTAAAATTGTAAATGGAGAAATGATTAGAAAGAGCCTGGATTGAGACACGCAGAGCACTATCGTTAGAGAGAAAAAGCTTCCATTAGTCCTAAGTTGGTTTTGGTTGGAACATCGTGGTGATAACGTGTTATAAAATAGAGCTAATAATAGAGAGAAGAAGTAAAGGAAGAATAAAGAAGGAGAGAATGTGGAACAACTTTTCTGTGTGTCTAATACTGATAGAAAGAGTCTTATTTATATATACAAGGTCAATGTAACTAATCGATAAAGAATACAAATCAAATAATTAATACAAATATTTACATGAAGAATAATGAATCATATGAGTAACAATATCAAATCAATGGACGACCATTAATTTATCAAACATATTTAAGAAGAGATCAGAGACTTTTTTACATTTCTTTAATGTAGAGAAGATTTGAAAGGATGAATCATAACATGAAAATATTTGATTAACAATCAATTTTAATAGTCAAAAGTTATTAATTATTATAGTAACTAATTTATATACCAATTTACAAAATAAAAATTATTATAATTATTATGAATCAAAAAATTATAATTGATCACTAAATTGGTCATTAATTAATTAGAGATCAATTTAGAAACCAATTCCTAGCTAAAGTTTAGAAAACAAATTAGAGACCAAGTATAATATTTTATTTATAATATTCACATTTTAGTAATTAAAAATTCTTTATTTTGTAAATTGATATCTAAATTGATCACTATAATGACTAACCACTCTTTCATCACTAAAATTGGTTGTTAATTGATAAGTGTGATAATTACCTATTATTTACACTTCTTAGAACCTCTTAATTGTCTTTTGTTCATGTATTTTTTGTGTTAATCCCATGAAAGAATTTAGGATTTTGTTATTTTATTCAAAAACATGTTTACTTTTATGTTTGTGGACTTTTGTAGAAAAAAGATTGGAAAAAAATCACTAGTAACTGCCTGGAGTCACTTGCCCAGCTAGCTAGACGTGCTCGCCCAACAACCAAGACTCACTAGCCCAGCGAGGAAGGCTTGTTAGCCCAACGAGAATGTATGTTGGCCCAACGAGTTTCACTTTTTACTTAAACATTAAAAGTGTCGAGACTCAAATAGAGACGTAGTTTTTGGTGGGAGGAACACTGTTGGAACTCAAGATGAAGGCAGAGACACTTTTGGAGCTTAAAGGATTCATCTTTTTTCATTCATTCTACCATTCCAACTCCATTTGTGCTCTAGATGTATAGGAGTGGCTAAACTCCATTTCATTGGGGTTGGATGTAATGTACTTAAACTCATTGTAGTTTCATCTATGCAATAGAATCTCTTTCACTGTTTTTGTGTTCTATCTACATTATTTTCGTGCATGATGGAATATCTATGCGTTTTTGTGGTATCTAATCATTGGAAAGTGTTTTGGAACCTTAGACATGGATAGAACAATCTAGAGGTTTGGTTCTAGACATTGACCAAAGCTTTTGGTCATTCTAGACATCGTTTTTATTGTGTCTTTTGTGTTTAAACATCTAAAGGATTAGTATTTTTACATAAAAGTTCAAAACATGCCCCTAAGGGATTAGGGTTTGAATACCTTTGATGTCAATGCTTGACTAGATGAGAGATATATATTGTGAGATGATTGCTTAGAGTTTTGGTCATGAATTCCAACCCCAATGAGTCTTTGCCTTGATTATTTTATCACTTTAAAGTTTAGAAATATTTATGTTTTCACTTGTTTCAAATTAATCTATGGTTACATTCAATGCTTAAATTAGTAAGTATGCCTAGTTAACCAAACAAACGCAATTCTCGTGGGAAAACGATAATTAGACTTATCATTTTTATTACTTGCACAACTTGGTACACTTGCCAAAGTCTTAACACTAATGAGACAATATAAAAAAAAAAGAATAACAATGATAATAATAAATAAATAAATAGTAATAATGAATAAAAACTACAAATAATATATATATATACACATAATAATTAATAATATATATAATAATTAAATATAATAAATAAATATGTATATAATAACTAATATTAATTGTCAATATTAGTTATAATAATAAAAGGATGTACAAAAGAAATAAAAATATTTTTTTTAGTTTTTTGGGCCTGAAGAGGATTAATCCTCGCTCCTGCTACGTATCTTCATATCTCCATTCACCATGGAGAATCAGAGTTACGTAACTTTTTATGAAAAACCTATTTGAGAAAATATTTGATTGTTATTTGGTGAATTTTGAAAAATTTTTTATGTTTTTTTGGTATTTTTAATTATTTGAAAATTAGTGTCACACGACACGAACAACCTGGATAGACACAAAAATTAAATAAAGAAAACAATTTTTTATCTTTAGTTATTTATATTTTTTTATATTTTTTAGAAAAAACAATTTGAAAAATTGGTGTCACACGATGTGAGCGGCCGATCAAACACTAAAAGAAATGAAGAAAACCATTTTTTATGATTTTTAGAATAAAATATTTATGAACAATATAAATAATATACCTTAAGCAAAAGGCCCAAGTTAGGTGTAAAACAAAATGCGTTCAATATTAAAAGATAATATAAGAAAAAAGGAATGAATAAATTAAAAAAATAACGGTAGTGGCATACCTTCTACACTTCTCAATTCCTCTTCTCTTGTATCAATATCACCTTCTCATTTTGCATATTATAACTACCTTTTTCTTTTTGTGTCTTGCCTATTTTTCTAATTTTTGTTCCAAGAGAGATAAAAAAAAAGAGGTGTGTCTGTGTGGGTGGTAATAAGAAGTAGAGAGAAAGTGTAAGAATATTTTGTTTTCTTTTTCGATCCTTTTTCATGGGAGAGATTGTTTATTTATATTCACAAATTGCAATATCAATGTAATCATTACCTTACTTATAATGAACAATATAAGAAAGAAATTGGTCATGATAGCAGCACATTATGGGAATAAAATCATAGCAAATCATAGCACAATATCAAACAAAATCGATAATATTGATTCTAATCATTAATAAATCAGAGCACAAAATCAGTCCCAATTAGTAATATTGATTCTAATTATATGAAGAGATATTGTTTTTAATTATTAAAATCATATCACTAATTTATCTATTTTAATAAAGGATAAGGATAAAATATATGTTGAGTTGTTGGGCTCAAGAATAAGAGTGTCACAAATAAAAATAATTTGGACTCTTCCTTCTTCTTCTTTTACTTATTTTTTATCTCTCTCTTTTTTTTACTAAAATTAAAGTTTGAAAGTCCTTGAAGAAAAATTAATTTCATTTTTTTATTTAACATTAACTAAAAAACATTTCATTTTTTTATTTATTTTTTCAAAAATAAATTTATTCACCTGGACGAAATTGGGTGTTGACAGCTGCCCATTTTTATTTATATTTTACTAGATAATATTAAAGTTTGACTTTTTCATATTATCGTAGTAAAAGATAAGTAAAGATAGAAACACTAATTTCGTTCGGGTTACAAAAGAAGACAAAGTTAAAGACAAATTTGACCATTCGAAAGGAGATGGTCTCTATCTGAAAGAAAGGAACTAGGTGACCATTACCAAGTAAAGGGTCTCCATCTAACACACCTCTGTTTTTTTTTTACTTTTTTGAAAAAAAAAACAAATTAGACCAATCCTGAGGGGAGGGTATCTATCCAAAAGATTCAACGACCATTACCATGTAAAGGGTCACGACCTGAAAAACCACATTTTTTTTTTAATTTTTGAAAAAAAACATATTAGACCAATCCCAATGGAGGGTCGAGATTCAGTGACCATTACCATGTAGAGGGTTCCAACCCGGGAAACAATATTCTTTTTGCAAATTTGACTTTTTGAAAAAAAGATTAGACCAATCCCGAAGAGAGGGTCTTTATCCAAAAGATTTGGTGACCACTACCATGTAGAGGGTCCCGATCTAAAAATCACATTCTTTTTGCAAATTTGACATTTAAAAAAGAGATTAAACCAATCTCGAGGAAAAGGTCTCTATCCAAAAGATTTGGTGACCATTACCATATAAAGGATCCTGATCTAAAAATGACATTCTTTTTGCAAATTTGACTTTTTGAAAAAAAGATTAGACCAATCTTGGGGAGAGGGTCTCTATCCAAAATATTCGGTGACCATTACCATGTAGAGGCTCTCGATCTGACAAATCACTTTGCTTTATTATTTTCTTTTCTGACTTTGTAAAAAAGAAATTTGACCAATCCCGAGGAGGAGATCTATATCGAAAGGAAAGAAATTAATGACCATTGCCTCGCAAAAGGTCTTGATGTATAAAAGAAGAACCTAAATTTTGCTCTTGAAGTGTCGACAAACAATACGTAAATGCCTAACATTTCAATGATTCTATAGGTATCATGGATGACATGATGTGATGATGCATGAAATATTATGATTTTCTTTTTGAACCTATATGATGATGCATACATGGATGCATGGATGAAATTTGCTTTTTTTTTCATTTTTCAATTTTCCTTTATTTTAATTTGATAGCAAGGAAAACTAGGCTTAAAGGCTAGAAAAAAACTGAGCTTGAGGCAGATAAAACTGGGTTTGGGTGACCAACGTGGAAATTGGGCTTGGGGTTAGTATGGAAACCAGGCTTGGGTGCTAGTGTGGAAACTAAGTTTGGAGTCCAGTATGGAAACTGGGCTTGGGGACCAGTGTGAAAACCTGGCTTAAGGACGAGTGTGGAAATCGGACTTGGGGGCCAGTGTGGAAACTGGGCTTAGGGGCCAGTGTGAAAATTGATTTTAGGGTATATTGGTCATTCATATGAATGAAGAGGACTATAAATTTGAGAAACATCATAGAAACAAATTTGTGTATTTCTTTTAATTTTCTTCCTTCTAAAACGAAAGGATTCAATAACCATTCATATGAGTGAAGAAGGTTTTGATTGGAAAGGTGTAAAATATTTTATTTACAAATATGAATGACTCGTGTATGCATGACTTAGTATGATGTATCAAATACCTTATACGTGAATTTTTCTTTTTGCACTTTTTTGAAACAAATTCGATTTGATCCTCATTTCATTGTTATTTCGAATTCATAGAATCATTCTGCTTTGAAATTATTTTACTTTTCCAAATCATTTATTTGGTCTAAGCAGTTTACTAACGAACCTTTCTTTTAATCATTTCTTTTGAAATACTATTTGAATGACAAGCATAAAATTGTTAAGGGTTTGAAAAGGCTTGGATGAGGTGCTGATGATTAATTAGGAAGTTGCCCCAATTTGAATTAGTCTCGGGGCACAAAATATATTTGGGGTTTCCCTAGTTATTGATGGTATGAAGGAAATGATGGTGACTTTAAAAATTTGCCCCTAGTGTGGGAGCCTAGGATGGTTTTAAGGTGCAAAAGCATGTTTGGCTTCTCCCAATTGAGGAGATTGAAAAATGACGAGGTCTTCACAAATTGCTCCTAATGTGATCACATTCTTCAATGTAAATAAATGTCCCAATTCAAAATGAATGGGAATATCTCAATTACAAACAAAGTGACTGTCCTAGTTTGGATTTGGAATTGATAAAGATGGACTATTTTAAGGTTGGTCAAAGTTTAGGCTTAGAACAAGGATAGTCTAGGAGCAAAGATGGAGTTTCATAAATAATGAATTGAAAGGGAACAATCCAAATTTAACATGATTGCTTGATTTCTCGTGCTAATTTTGGAGTTTTGAAAACATGTCAACCAAATATAAACTGCTCATTTGTATTTTTATATTTGCATGTTGCATTCTTTCAAAAAACTTGCTAAACTCGAAGTCAAAATGGTATCATCTTAGTCAAAAAAAATTGAGCTTATGAATTTTGAGAATTGCCTTGTCACAAAATAACAAATTCATCAGTGTAACTTTGTAAGTTCCAAAATGTCATCGTAATGTTATCCACAAACTCTGGATTGATTCTCGTGGCATCACATCCATTTTTCTCTTCTAACATTAGAAAAACAAATGTCAACCCTTATAATAGAAAAACATTAAATCCCAATGTTGTCCACAAACTCTAGATTGATTCTCGTGGCATCACATCCATTTTTCTCTTCTAACATTAGAAAAACAAATGTCAACCCTTACAATAGAAAATCATTAAAGTTAGAAAGATATAAAGTATCAAAACTTTCCATTTTGGCCTCGTTAAGAGTGTTAATTTATTTAAGAAACAAAATACCTACATTAAGAACAGTTGTTTGCCATACACAAAACCAACATTTTATTTTTGCTTTCAAAGTCTTGTGCTGATAACTACTTGTTTACAACTAGGATAATTTGAACCAGGAATTTTTGTACCACACCAAAATATTTTGATGAAAGTGGAGAATTTTAGCCAAGATAACATGAATAATGCATAACTCATAATCAATTAATCATGACATACCTTTTTCATTTGTGCTCCTGAATCCTAGTCAAGAGGCACTTGAGTCAGAACATTCCTTTCTTTAAGTTCTTACATGTTGCAACAAAATTTCTCTCTTTTTGTTGGCACTTCAAAGTAAAAAACCAACAAAAAAAAGTGTTATTATCTAAATGCATCACAAAATCAAGAAACAAATTGAACAACAAAGAGTAATTACAAAATCACCACACTCCAAAATGAAAAATTAGACACCACAAAAATAAAAATAAAAAAATTAATCTACTTGATGACAAGATTTTCATGTTCCTCCAATTCAAAAGAAAGGACTGGCCGAAACATTCTAGGAGTTCTTAATCCGTTTTCAAATTCCTTGACAATACGATATAAGAGATTATATTGTTTGTCTCATCGCTTCCTATAAAAATAACTCCAAAATTAATTCATGAATTAAATACAAACTCAAAAAACAAATAGATAAAAACGAAAAGAAACCTACAAGAAAAAACTACAGTTGCAAAAGTCTCAACACTTCAAATATGTTCAATTAGCCAATTGTGCCACCTCTTCGACATTATCCCTATACCTAATTTTCCACAGGAAAAACCTCTTTAAAAAAATAATATATATATATATATATATATATATATATATTAAGCAAATCCAATTTATAGTATTCATTGCTGTCTTAGAACTAATACAAAGAAAAAAAAACATGTAGAATATGATGGGATTTCATCGTTAAACTCTCCAAATATTTCAGTTATAAATTAGTTTTAATTCTTATAAATATAAAAGTGAATGGTTAAACCATAAAACAATAATTCTCTAATTGACTTTACAAATTTAAATTACACACATTATTATATGAAAAAAAATTATGAACATATTTATTCACATATTTTATCTAAATGTTCCTCATATCCAAAACAATATTTAGTAACACTACTATAAAATCATAAAAAAATAAAAATAAGATAAAATTTAATAAATTTACCCAATTAAAAAAATAGTGATCAAAAATTATAAAATTAATATATTTTTTTATAAATACTAAATATTGCGTCACACAAACAATGCATGTTAAAGTATAAAACTTTGACACATGTTATCATAAATTTCTTTAAAATATCATACTCACACTTGCTATCACAATCTATATCTATATCTATATATATATATATATATATATATATATATATATATATATATATATATATATATATATATATCCATGTGAATAATTATAAAAAAACATCCCTTCAAACGAGTCAAATTCACTTTCAAATAAAAATCATTATTAACTAAAGATAAAAAATATAATAATCGAATAATCAAACATCGAAAAAGTAAAAGTGAATCAAAGATAAAAAAATATATAATTGAAGAATAAACATCAAAATAGTGACAACACACTAAAATGAAAGGTTTACCAAGTTCAGAACAAAAATGTAGACTCTACTTATTTATTCTGCGGCAATCGAGATAAAGCAAGTATTTGAAAAAAATTTATATATTTGAAGATATAAAACACATTTATATTTTGTGAATACTATTTATAAAATGTAAGTAAAGAAAAATTACCGCATGCAGAAACATAACAACTTCGAAATCTTTCTTGAACCAAAACCTGTGATGAAATGAGCCATTTCTTCACGGATATGTATGAAAGAAATTGCACTTTATGTGGATATAAATGACAGAGAGCATATAAAAAAGTTGTTAAAGGTAAATGAATACAGTGAGAGATGCCATGCATCAGACCAAAACTATTTTTCTATCAAACTTTCTTCCACTTGACACTATGTTTTCTCAAATTATCTCGAAGAAAAAGGAGGAAAAAAGAAAAATGAAGAAACAAAGAGAAAAAGAAGAGTGAAACATATTATGCAAGAACTAATTAATAAGATAAGTTACCTCTTGAGCACAAGCGATGCAACTTCTTTTCCTTTTTAGCGAGGTTAGAAATTTCTTTTTCTTCCTCTAAAGAAAATGAGTTAGTTATCTTAAAGGAAAGGAACGAGACATATTCTCCGAAGAAGGAATGAAATGAGTTAGGTCTCTTAAAAGGAATGAAACATTAATTGATTTGGAAGAAAAAACAAAGCACCATTGCCATTACCAATTCAAATGTCTGGCTTGGAACCACAGGCTTTAGAAACCGATCTCACATGAATTATTTTTGTTTTTTTTTAATTGTTTATGTTACTGTTGAATTTTAAAATTAAGATTTTATTTTTTGGAAAATTATATTTTGATTCTCATTCTTTACTTCTTGAATCTCTGACGTGATTTTAGTGTTGATCATTAACTTTTTTGAAAAAAAGAAAATAATGATACATTAATCAATAATCAACACTAAGTCACGTCAAGAAATAAACGAATAAAGAATGAGAATGGGAATTAAATTATCATTGACTTTTTTTTATCATATTTTTTTTCATTCTTTTCTGAATCATTAGTTTACTACTCCTATGTATCCACTAAAGTATAAAAAAAAAATTGTATGTTTTAGTTTTTTTTAGTTTTTTTTTTACTGTTTGCAGAGAAAGTTTACGAACAAATATCTCATATTTTATTTTCTTCTATAATTTATTAATTTAATTTAAATTATTTTTATCTAGCTGTTAAATTTAATTTAATTTCTTTCTAATGTTTTAGATTTTAAAAAAAAAATCTCATGTAATAGATAAATCTAATATAATTAAAAATATAATCTATAGACTTTATTTTTGAAATCCTTTAAATATTAAAATTTGCTTTACTACGAAGAGTTTAGTAACAAAAAAAATATGAGTCGTGTAATTTTTCTAATTTATAATAATATGTTGAAATATAATAATAAAAATAAATATAAATGGATAGAGATAGAGATAGAAAATAAAACTTGTGATTTCCACTGTTCTGAAAACATTTAAATTAAATTTTAAATATAAATTTTCAAAATTTGAAATCATACAACATGGGATTGTTATTTTGTTTCTGTTACAATTTTTATCCATCTCTTAATACTTTTTACTTCTTTTCTTTCATTATTGTATTTAAATAAGAGAGTCTCAATGAAGTATATGAATTTGTGATACTCCCTAAAAAAACATTAAATATTGAACTACATCAACTTCACTTCTTTTAAAATTTTAATCATATATTTAATTCTTTACTTCATTCTTTTTAAGTAATTTCACTTACAATAAGTTTATCATTTAATTTTACTTTTCTAACAAATTATATTAAAATTTTAACAAATTAAATTATTTTAATCATATACATTTGATAAATTTAATTTAAATAAGTTATTTTTCGACTTTATCTTTTTTACCATAAATCTATTATTAATTTACAAAACTACATTTTTATTACTAACTAATTTAGTCTTTTTAATTATTAAATTTAATTTAAATAACTAATAATTTCAACAAATAATTATCTAATTAAAATTTGAATTTTTTTATTTTATACATTTTAAATTTTAAATTTTTTATAAAATTTTACTAAGAAGTTTTATACTTCTTTGAAATAAAAAAAAAAATCAATCTAACAATTGAAAATTAAAAAAAAATTAATCTCATATAATTTATTACATAAAAATAAAATCAAAGGTCAATTTGTAAGCCCCCTTTTTCTTTCAGCATGTGAGTTTTGGGCCTGGCCTTTTCGTAGGCCCAAGGCCAGTCTTGTAGGGAACCCCTGCACTCTACCAGCTCATTCACTCTCACTTGTTCCTTTTGCAGAAACTGTTCCCTCTCACTCACCCTTGAACTCTAGTTAAGGCTCTGCTAGGGCATAAGTTCCCTTTCCCTCCAACTAGCTACCCTGCTTAATACTCTCAAGTAAGTTGAACCTTGACTTCATCCTTCCTCTTTCCAGTTAAACAAATTTGGGTTCGTCTTAGGTTCTTCCTAATACCCATTCTTAACTTCGTGAGTGTTCTTTTTCAGTTCTGTAGATTTATCCGGAACTCGTTTTCTCTTGCTTGGGTTGCCGTTCTCTGTGTTAGTATCTAAAAAAGGTAAGGGAAGCTAGATACTTTGTGTTTTTAGGTTACTTTTCATATTTCTGGACTGTCTTTGTGTCTGTGATGCTTGAATGATGTTGTTGGTTGTATATAAATGTGTGGTGCGTGTGTATGTTGGTTGAGCAAGAAGTTACATGTGCTAACAGGTGAGAAACCTACTAATCTCGCCCAAGCGAGTGACCCTCGCCTAAGCGAGAGTAGCAGGGACTCACCCCTGAATTCTAGCTCGTTTTGTCGCCTAGGCGACTGGTTTTTTAAATTTGAGCGAGGCGCAGTCTCGCTTAGGCGAGACGCTGTCACCTAAGCGAGAACCCGCTGGAACCTTGCAATGGCCACTGTTACACTCTCGCCTAGGCGAGAAGGGGTCGCCTGAGCGAAAGAAACCCTTTCGCCTGGGCGAGGACCTTCAGATTGGACGAGAATCCGTGATAGAGGTTGTTGTGTTGGCTAATATGATTCTATGCATGTATTAATTATTTCTTTTGCTCATAGTATGTGACCATAATTAGTATGTATGCCTGAATGGGACTGGAATGAAAATGTTGTCATGTAATAAGCTATGATTTCCTTGGATTGATCGTTGGTATGCATGTAATAAGTATGAAATGAGAAACATGATATATTTGTGGATGGAATTTCATGACAATTGGGTGATTGTAAGGCATGCGGAATGTGTTGAAAGGAGTTTCATGGGGAACTCTTGGTGACATATATATATATATATATATATATATATATATATATATGTGTAGTGTATACCTTGATATAGGAGATGTCTAGATAAAGGAGGGTATCCTGAACTCTAATAATTGTTCACGCTCACATAGAGCAGAATGGTTATTGTGGTGAGAGTGGCAGGAGGTCCTGGTCTTGGGACATTTTGGGCCCAAGACAATAGAGGATTAATCTTGTGTGTGGTTGGGTGAATACCCTTTGCGTCTAAACTCTGCAGAGTTTAGAAACCAGCACAGACGCATACTTTCTTTAAAATCCTATATCAAGTGTATGATCCGGATATCGAGTCATAGTAACTGCATTTGATTGTTCTCGCATGATCTGAGTGCCTTTTGTTAAATGTTAATGACTTGCCTTGCCTTGTACATGCTCTATAATTTGTTAACCAATATTTTCACACTAGCTTACCCTTTTATCTTCGTGTTGTGCTTGTCTTGTTCCTCTTTTGCAATGATCACCATGTTGGTGGGAGTAGATGGGAAGCTTGGGGAAGGTGGACCTGACGGTAACAGTGGTGCGGCGTAGAGGGCCCCGTCACCCTTGGCTCTTGGGAGCAGTTTTTAGATGGCAGTAGTGCTTTTTGTCATTCCTAGTTCTAGGAGTCTTGATTGGTGTAACTGTTGAACTTTTGGATTATGTTTTGTTTATGGCATGGTTGTATGCCCAGTTTTCATTGCAAGTACTTCCGTGGATGACTGTAAGAGTGCCTTCCTTGGCTTTGGCTTTATTTGTCAGTTTTGTTCTCTACTGTTATAAATATGTGATGTTTTATTTAGTAGATTAATCTATTTAAATGGGACGTCACACAATTTTGTTTCAAAACTACAAAAATATTAGAACTAGCAAAAACTAAAACAAATATATATATATATATATATATATATATATATATATTTGTGTTAAGAGTATTTTTAATTAAAAAATAAATTTACTTAATTTTTATGTCTTATTATATGTAACGTTTTTTTAATACACGGTAATATTATTAAAATTATCTTTTTTTTATTTTACTTCTTTTTGTATACAAATTTTTTTAACCCCTATAGCCATTAATTTGTTGAAGACATAATGACCATATTAAATAACAATAAAGAGGAAATGTAAATAAACATTTTTTCATAGAGATGAAAATAGTAAAAGTTATAATCCATTGAATAATGACCATATTAAATAACAATAAAGAGGAAATGTAAATAAATATTTTTTTTATAGAGATGAAAATAGTAAAAGTTATAATCCATTGAGTATCAATTTAAAATAAAAAGATATTTCACATTAAAAAAATTTATTGAATTAAAAAATTTTGTGCTGACCGATGAATCATTATATTAGTGACTTTGTTAGAAAAAAAATTTAAACCTTTAAGGAAGAAGTGTTATGAGAGGAATTTTCATTTCTAACAATTTTTTGTTTTGAACTAAAAAAAGAGACAAATTTTTGAAAGGATTTAAATGAGTTGATTAACTTGTTTTTGTTGAAAATTTGAATGGATTTAGATAAGTTTAGATTCCCATATTAATAATTTATCCATGTCCATGTACTTCTCTCCAATATTATATTCTAGGGATGTGTTAGAGAAGATTAAGATCACACTGCATATGAGACATCATCTCAAAATTAGGGTTGTTATTATTACATAATAAGAAGAAGGTTAATATGGATATTAGCACATTCTAATCATCCTCTTACTAGGCTTAGCCTACTTGACATAAGTCCATTCAAGTAAAAGCTCAAAAATAAAATGGGCATTATTGATTCAAGCTATAATAGATTCTAAGCTATCAAATATGATTCAAAATTGCATTGTTCAATTCGGCTAAGACTCTCAAATGAACTAGATATTCTTGAATTAAAAAACTATTCGGTTAAATAAAAACACAACAATAAAAACTCAAAGAAGGGAATTGTTAGGCGGTAACAACCATTATCCTAGGAAGAGTTATTGAACATGGAAGACAGGAAAAACAAGCGCCTATTTTCATTCATTGTCCTAATTCACTGTAGGAAGTCATATAAGGGCAAGAAGTTATATAAATAAAGGTCGTATTGCAGTACATTTGAGCCCAAAACTATTGATAATAATTAACGAAACTCTAATAAATATTATATTCTTTAATCCTTATGGTCTTTTGTATCTTGCGTTTGTTCCAAAATTTCTTTTACACCTTCAAATATTTTTTAAATCCCAAAATTATCTTTGACCATTTGAGCAAAGTCACTTAAATCACACCCCCAAAATTACTTTCATATGTCAACTTCCCACGAAGGATTCGAATATAAAAATATATTACAAGAAGTCGACATCCAGAAAAGAATACTGCAAGATGTCAAAATATATTATCGGAAGTCGACTTTCGAAATATAAAAAAGTTAGACTTCCAAAATATATATAATACCATAAATCAATTTCCAAAATATATATATATATATATATATATACACATTTATATTTTCTTAATTTAAAGTTTAACTATTTTTAAATTTTATTTTATTTAGTTTAATTTATTTTTTAATACATTATATAAAACAAAAATTATATATATATATATTATATGTTTTATTTTATTTTTTTAAACAAATATTAAAAGATAAATAATAAATAAAATAAATAATAAACTAAATAAAAATAATTAAAATTAAAAAAATAAATTAATATATATATATATATATATTTCATTTCTTTAATTAAAATATTAAAATATTATATTTTTAAATAAATTAAATTGAAAAAAATTAATTTTTAAGAAAAAAAAACTATGTACATATATAAATATATATTAATATTGTATTTTATTTTTAAAATAAGTAATAAAAAATAAAATATTATAATATAAATAAAATTAAAAAAACTAAGAGTAAAAAAAATTAAACATAATTAATAAATTAAAAAACAAAAGAAAAAAAAGAAAAAAAAAATATATATATATATATATATATATATATATTTTTTTTTTTTTTTATATATATATATATTTTTTTTTTTTTTTAATATATATATTAAAAAAAAAAGATATATATATATATATATATATATATATATATATATATATATATATATATA
>Ga0214544_1009240_pt1 | contig 15613 bp, 10 predicted proteins | sample CNSS3metaG_FD_160074 | JGI IMG/M metagenome (GOLD analysis project Ga0214544, IMG submission 160074) | Root nodule microbial communities from cowpea collected in UCLA plant growth center, Los Angeles, California, USA - CNSS3 | ecosystem: Host-associated > Plants > Roots > Nodule | place: USA...
CTCATATTAATCACGTGTTCCTTTAGTCCCAAACCCTCATTCATTTCACATGCCAATATCATACCCAACCCGTTATACGCAATTCATGAATCATGCCAAACATACCTCATGTTCCATTATATACATGCCACTCATCATAGAATCATACTCAACCAAAATAGATCATTTAGGAACAAACAAACATCCAATCACAGCACTGTCTCGCCCAGCACCTCGCTCAGGCTGAGGGGTCTCGCTTAGGCGAGGCAGTCTCGCTCAGGCGAGTCCCCTCTCCGCTCAAGCGAGGGCTCGAAACAAGGAAACAGGAACCACTACGGGATCTCGCTTAGGCGAGATCCCTCTCGCCTGGGCGAGTGGTTCGCTCGCTCAAAAGGTTGAGCAAGTCGCCTGTGCGACTTATCGCGAAAAGAGGGTGGGCGAGCCTTCGTCGGACTTGCTTAGGCGAGCCCGACTCGCCTGGGCGAGATTAACAGTTCTCGCTCTGATGTACCTGCAACAGATGCATCATTCCAAACCAACGAATCGTGCCAAGAACTCCACACATCCAAAACAATGATTCATCCATCCAACAACAACCAATCTCAAGAAAACAGTACATAAACAATATAACTCAAACCCTAACTTCCCGTACCTGGAAATAGGTTCGTACAGGACGTTCGACGCGTAACCGAGAAGCACAGCAGCTCTAGAACTCACTACGGGGGTGGAGTAAAAACTGATTCGGAGCTAGCTCGAGAGACTTGGGAAGGAACCCTAGCAGAGCTCTAGTACGGAAGGGGAAGGTGACGGCTGCGGAGTTTCTACAAGAGTGAGAGTGAGTGTGAAATTAGGGCAGACCTAGGGACTTTATACGTTGGGCCGGCCTTAGGCCCACTTACAAGGGCAGCCCACTAATCTTTAGGGCAGAAAAATATAAAGTGTCCTTACAATCCATCATCCAATTCCACTATTAAAGAAAGTTGACTTGATAATTCCATAATGGTGCACACTTAAAGTTTTGTATTGGATCTTAAAGTAATCACATGAACTAAGAAGGAGAATGTTAAAGTATATTAATTTAATATTTGGTTTATGTAATTTAAAGAATGACTTTAATGTAAGGATTCTAAGTGATGATTATTAGAATATAAATATATTAAAGTTATGAGGATTATTTTAGACTTGTTAAATTAATTTTCTAACTTCTCACTTCATAGGGGTATTACAATATTTTTATACGTTTTTTAAAATACTAAAAGTTAATGACAGTTGCGCCTTTAACAAGCGAAAAAGAGTTACATTCTTTAAAGAACAAAAGGGAAAGTAACTTTGACCGGAGAAGACTTTGTACTAGGCAATTCTATATCATCAAGAACGTCATTAAAGGAAGTAAGAAAAGGGAAAACATTGATCAAGAGAACTTTGTAATGGATTCAGGTAATTTCTTGAACTCTTCTAATAATATAGTTGTGAGAATCATATATCCTAAAATTCTTGTATAATAGAGTAATTTCTTGAACTGATTACAAAATTGAAACTACATAAAAGTTTTACAACAAAAAGCATATATAAACAATTATTTGGTTACATATTATCTAGTATTGAGTGTCTAGGGATCAGTTAGCACTCCAATTTTGTTTTTTTTTTCCTTTCTAGAAATTTCTTTTTAGTTTGAATAAATATTTATTTTTTTTGGATTATTTAGTTTTAGTTGTTTTCTTAGGAAAATTTAGTTTTCATAAAAATATGGTAAAAATATTGTTTTAGCAGTATTTTATTGTATTTAGTTTTGTTCCTTTAGAAGTTTTCTTTACATAATAAATTAGCTTTGTCAGGAAATCCTTTAATTGTTCTAACTTGAATTTAACCCTTTGATCTAACTTCTCTTTTATTGTAGGCATGCCCTTGGTCAACTCATTTGTTGGGTCAAAATGCAAAGCTTCACTAAATACCACAACCCAAAACACATTGTTTCACTAGGTATTGATCCAACCCTTGTTAAGTTGATCAAGGGAGGCACGACTCTAATCCAATTTCCATCGTGAAGAGTCAAAACCTGATGAGCGCTCCATCTCGGAGGGGAATTTGATGTGTGAAATTTGTTCTAAACGGAGGGAGCCAACGCTGATCGTGGTGGGTGGAGATGATTTGAAGATCAAAATGGAGCGAGAGCATGAGCGATTCATGATGAACGAAGAAGGAGAATTCAAGTTGATCAAGGGCAACGAAATTGGCTACAAGATCTGTGATTCTGGTTCGAGAGCAAGAGGAATCGAGTTAGGGTTTTTTGTTTTGTAGTTTCTAAGTTTTGTTTTAGGGAGTTTTTAAGAAAAAAAAATATGTTACTGTAAAAGAGAGCCCTGGATTGAGAGATAGCGAGAGATACTAAGAGGCTAGGGTTCGAGTGTTTTTCATGTTCTTACGAGAGATGTAAATGGTGCATTGTAAAAGGGTTTCTCCATCTTTGATGAGCACAAAGTGGCCTTCAAAGACTGGGGTTTCCCTAGTGTGTGAGTAGCTCCACTTGGTCTTTCACGATCACAAAGTGGTCGGGATTGCTTAGTGAGCTTCCTTGCACCATTTTAATTTCAACATATTTCTTAAACTCGTGTAATTCTTTAAATTTTTAATGAAATCTATTGTTTCAGTTTCAATTTTGCGTTCCATTTTTGGAGTTTGGTTGTTCTTATTTGTTGGCTTTTTTATGTTTCTACAGTCTTTGAATTCAATCCTTTAAATTTCTCTTCTCTTGCAAGTGTTATCTTAGTTTCATGTTGTTGTGATAATGATTTAAGCATGGTTCAAATTGCACATTTCAATGTTTCCTTTTGGGAACCAAGTGACCCCAAAGTGGACACAAAGTGACAAGATGTCTTCTTGAGTGCAAAAGGATCCTAGTTTGATTACTAAAATAATTTTCAAATTCATGCTAATTTTGTAGTGTTTATTCCTGTTATGACACATTTTCTGCTTACTTTGCTACTATTGTTTATTGTTTTGAGATCAAGCTCATGTTTTAGATTCCAATTACTGCATTTTCTAGCATCCATGAATTTCGTTAGTAGTTGTTATTAGGCTTACTTTTCAACATTTGAGTAGCATCATTCCATGCATAGTTAAATAGTGCACATGTTTAAAATTACATTCTGAAGTTGTTGAGCTGAGTCTTTAAATTTTGTTATGTTGTTCTTAACCTGTTACCTCATTTCAATTACATACCACATTTGCATCTTATACCACATCTACATCATTTATATTTCCATTCAGTCATCTAAGCCATTTTTGCATGTAGTTAGAGTAATGCATATGCATGATACTACATATGTTCATATGTTGGTTGCTTGGTATTCAAAATTAGGGACTCAGTTGTGAACCATTATTGTGAGAATCTGCAATTTAATTTGGTTGTGTTTAATTATGCATTTCCAGCAATTAACCCCCAAGGCATTCTATATTCCACTACTATAACATGTGCTTCCATTAAATTTGTTGTGAGTTGAACCAATAATGTTGTTCTTGTTTTATATTGGGTTGTTTTTGTCATATATTGGTTAATATACATATATAGTCATGTAATCTCATCTAGCTCGTGTATTAGTCACTCTAGTTTCAGCTTGCAAAATGTCGTCACTATCTAAAATCTTTGATGCCATATGATTTCTACTATAAATATATGTAAATTGAACTGGGCGTGTTGCTGAGTCAAAAATTTTTATGTGAATTTGAGCTGAATTGCTTGTCACTATGAGTTGAGTCCTAAATCCGCCATTAGTATTTGCATGACTGTTTGATATAATTCTGGTCATGAAAATAAGTTAGTGGAATTGGGTAGTTGCTGTGATGGAATAATTTTTGAATTCATAAAACTACGTTAGATTGGCTGCATAAGTTCACTCATTGCAGGCCCCATTTATTTCTAGTAGTGTTATTGATATCGGATAATGGAAAATATTGGAAACTCAAAATTTCGTTATAAAGTTATAACGGAAACCATAACGGGTTATAGCGGAAACATCAATTTCAAACGAACTATAATCATACCACATGTAATTCTAATGGAAAAATAATAATAATATAGTGAAAATAGGTTTTTCTTTTGAAAAATAGTCATAGTGAAAATGTAGAAGAAGAAAAATTAAAAAAATAAATATATAAATAAGCAAGCTTGGACGGTGACGATTGATAGTGGCGGGGAATGGAATAATGATGGTGGTGGTGACCAGCAAGTAGTGGCGGCAGTGGTGGCGATTGGTGATAGTAAGTTGCAGCTAGAGAAGAATAAAAGAAAAAAAAATTAAGTTGTGGGTATTAGAATAGAGTGGGCTTTAAATTTTTATAGGGCCTCGCCCAATTTTTAACTCTATTTTAAACACAATAAACAAATTTGTTGCAATTAGGGTTTTACTATCGTTGTTGCCCCTCCCCCTTCTTCCACTTTCCAATTATTTTTCTCCATGTAGTTGTCATCTTTCTTCTCCACCCCGCTTATTTCGTCATTATCGTTATGCCACCGCCAACCGCTATGCATAAAATGGCCACCATGGGCTGCCATAGAAAACTCGTTTCGCCACCGCCTTGTTGTGGCAGCAGGTCAGAAAACCACCACCGCATTCTACCATGGTGCCACCACGGCTGAAATTTGATAACGCTGATTTCTAGCATCTTAACATTGGACTCATCATGTTAGGAATAGGTTGCATTAGTTTCTACTTAAATAGATTCTGCATGTGAATCTTTGGATTGAAATTGTTGTCACGTGTTGGTTTACTATTGCCATGTAGGTTCCATTTATAGTTCCATTTATTAACCATCATTCTAGATTATGGTAGATCCTATTTACATCCACCTTCCAAAATAATTTGTGTAGTTTAGGTGCTTATGCAAGTCAATCAAATAAAGTTCTGATTTGAGCTTTCTTTGCATTTGAATGTGTATATAAGTTGATTTTGGTTTGCTCTTGCACATTGAGTTCAATTATGTTCAAAGGTCGTAATGCACACATGGCATCTAGCATTAGATCTTGCAGTTCTGCTGTCAAATTGTTGCATTCATGTTAAGTTCTCTATTGCATACCATAATCATTCCACTATGAAATTCTGCATCAATTCTGCAAAAATGGGTTTTGCATTGTGTAGGTAGTCCATTTCATACCTACACTGCTTTGGCTCACACCTGATATCATAGCTTAATGCCATCTGCATTATGCACTCATTTGTAAGTTGTCAATGTTACTCTGCTGCCATGGATTTTTATGTTGTTCATATCCTACAGTAGCATTTTATCATGACAAATCCAATTGTGTATGCTTCATTCGTCTAGACATTTCTTTGTTCCATTTTAGATTCAATTTACCATTCCCATTATCCAAGCATACTACATTTGGCATCAGTTTTTCATCTCATGATTTAGTTCATTCATGCATTTAGTTTAATTTTAATTGAATAAAATTTTGCTCATCATCTTTCTTATAGAAGTAACACATGCATTTGCATCCCATGCATTTAGGATCTTTTGAATAGTCAAACACTTTCTGAATTTTACTCAAATTTAATTCCCGCCCTTTGTTTTCTTTTATATTTTCCAGCGATATTTAAATTATACAAGCTAGACTTAACACACATTGTTTCCTAAGATTCGGATACATATGGTTTCCCAATACTTCACTAGGGGGATTTTGGATTGTTTGTTAAATTCTAAGCGTGACTAAAAAGGGTTTAACATGATCAAATACCTTAATACATGTAATATACTTGCCTCATCAACAACAAATGAGTAATTAAATATCTGTATATGTTATTCACGGTATCTATTCAAAATATCCAAAACATAATTTATCTATTGTAAACACCCAATTTCGTCCAGGTAAGTAAAAATGTTTTAGAAAATTTTAAGTTAAATTCTAGAGGTAAATAAGTAAATAAAAACAAGGAAAAGTAAAATATAAAATTTGTGAGATTTAAAAAATTATTTTATGCTTATGTATTTTCTTTTTTGTGGTCTTTTATTTTCTTTTTTAAAATGGGTTGCCAGCAACCCAATTTTCTTTTTTCACCATTTTTAAAAATTTTGCATCTTTTTTAAGATTGGGTTCAAAAACATGTGTCTAATTATAAAATTATGAATGTGTTGCATCTCAATTTAGTCATAATGTTATGACTGGATAACTGTCAGTGTGCTATGAATTGTGTGTTGTGTGATTGGGGTTCATTAGAACCTGTGCAAAAGGGCCAAAAACCAGTAGCATTGCGCTACTGGTATGGCGCCTGGCGACGCGGGATGAGTCGCTAGGCAATAGAAACCCAAAATAGTGATAGTGGCCACTGGATGCGCGTAGCGCTTGGCGACAGGGTTGGTTTTGGAAGGCGAAAGTTGTGTGGCAGAAGCACTAGAAGGTGCTTGGCGCCTGGCGGCATGAGGGGCCCGTCAGGCGGTTTGGAACCAAGTTCTGCCTAGCGACGTGAGAGGTGCGCCAGGCGATTTTGGGTGCAGAGTTGGATCCCGAGGAGGATTTCTGCAAAACTTTGGATGAAGGTCATGATGTGATGCTTTGGTTGGGGGCCCAGTTATGAGTGTAACTTGTATTGGGGTAACACGTGGCTACTCGAGGTTGTAGCCTGGTGGTTTAGGAGGTCTAGTGGAGTGTGCGAGATCATGGTTTGTACGACGAGGTTCCAAAAGATTGCCCTCTTCAGTGCAACTAAATGAGTTTGGTAGTCTGGGAATAACTACGGACTGTGGTTCGTTTTGGGGAACTCCACTTGGTGTCGCGGAATGTGGCCGTGGCAATTTATTCCTGCGTGTGGACTATTAGGTGGTGGCATGTAGTCGGAGGGACGAGTAGACACTTGTGCAACAAAGATCGATCAATGTACTCATCAAAGGATGTAGAATCAAGAGGCGTCCAACAAAAGGTTTGGAAGTGAGGATTGAGTAGTGGGGTGCTAACACTAGTCATGGTTTTGAATGCTTTATTACTGCATCTTGTAATTTTTAATGTAATTTAGCTCACCCTATCTGTGTGTTTGGCGACGATCATGTAACTTGTTACATGGGAGCAGATGTGGATGCAGGTGAGCACATGGATGCTTAGAGCCGGAGCGGAGCCAGTTATGGGAGTTTTTATATTAGTTTTCTTCATGAAAGTTATATGGACTATTTTGTAATGGTTTTATAAATAGTTGATAATTGTAATAATTGAACGCCTTGGACTTTAGTTATAATTGGCGCTTGAAATAAATGTCTTAAAATTTCCCGTGTTTTTGGGAAAGTAATTTATTAACAAATGAGGATTATTATTCTATTTTCTTATTTAACCTAATATTGGTTAAATTACTATTTTGGTCCATCTATTTGTCAAGAAATTTCAGTTTGGTCCTCAAGTTTTTCGTTGTCTCAATTTGGTCCTCATTTTCTTAAAAATGATTCAATTTGGTCCTTACGGTTAGTTTGATCAGACAATGTTAAAGTCAACGTCACGTGTCAATTTCTGGTTTTTTTGAATTTCTTTTTGAATTTTTTTTTGGATCCATTGGCATTGGGTGAAATTACAAGGAGAGCCCTTAATAGTTGTTGATGCATAGTTTGGGTCAATAATGTCGGGTACCACATACTCTATGGGGGGTTCTGAGTATGTAGTATCCAATAAGCAGTTATATGGGTTTGAAGGGCTGATACTTCTTGGGCTACTTAGCCATTTGAGTAGTCGAAGTTGGATGTAAGGGTCCTTACTGTGTACTAAGGAACCTTACTGTGTACTAAGGAATTTCTTAGTACAAAGTAAGCGGCTTAAGGGGATTGCTGATGGTCGTTTAACGTGTACTAAGGGGTTCCTTAGTATAGAGTAAATAGCCTAGAAGGATTGCTAGTGGTCGCTTACTGTGTACTAAGGGATTCCTTAGTACAAAGTAAGCGACCTAGGAAGATTGTTGGTTGGCCGCTTACTGTGCACTAAAGGTTTCCTTAGAATAGAGTAAGCGGCCTAGGAAGATTGCAGGTTGGCCGTTTACTATGCACTAAGGGATTCCTTAGTACAGAGTAAGCAGCCTTGCGAGGTACCGATGGTCGTATACTGTATACTGTGTGTATTTGCCCTTGGTTCGTGGTATGGTTGGGACAACATGTACACAATTTCTATCTTTATCTTGTGTTTGGATGAAACATTTCAACAATGCTGAGAAATTGAAATGCATTGTATTTGAATTACTTGCAATTAAATTCTCTTCATTTTCTAAATAACTTGTGATCGAGATCGTACCCAACCAAATAAAATATATAAATACAGTACTCGGGAGTTAACCCAAGGTCGTCTCTCAATGACCCATTTTTTTCAATTAAAGCAATCCAGATTCAAACCAAACATAACAAAAAGGGGGGGTTGCCAGATTCAAGTACTGACAAAATGCTACCAACAAATTAAGTGAAATGAAACAATGATTAACATGTACTGACTTTCTTGATTTAAATACAATTCTACTTATCATAGGCCACCAAATTAATACATTTGCCTACTCTCAATCCACTAAAGAATAACCCATTAAGTGAAAGTTACAAACAAGTTTCAATACACAATTAAGCAATGCATACATTCATGAATTTATGACAGCCAAGATACATACATTAAGCATGAACATAACCCAACTCAAACATATGCACTTAATTTGTAAATTAAGCATAAACAGAATAACCACATATACTCCACGAATTCAAGATAAGATGGCAGAATTTACAAAACCAATAGAACCTCAAAGCTTCATTGCATTTTTCATCAATGAGTCAATACACGAATTTAGCAAGCCATGGAAATGGATCAATTAAACACTTCAAAGTGGAAATACCTCATGGGAGAAGATTCAAAAACGTAAACAACCAAAATAGAACATCAAACCATAAGTTGGGTCATATTGAAACGTAAATTCAAGAGCAAATGAGATTTATAAAGCTTTAATGGAACAAAAATGGTTGTTATGATATAAAAAATGAAAACTCCATACATAGGTGTTGTTCCAAGTCACTACAATCTAGAAAAGGAAATGCCCAGGCTAGCAAATGTGCTAAAAACGTAAAACCCACATTGGGTGCTATCAATAATGCATAAAAATGTTAATAATGAGTGCTAAAACGTGAAAAATGAAGAAGACATCTCCATGGGTCACTAACAAAAGCTAAGAAACGTGAAAATGGAGTGTGAGGAAGAAGAAGGTGGCTGCTACCTATAAGGGAGACCTAATAGTAACATCACCACAGATCCACATATATACAAAAATGTCATTCTAGTCAGCAGAATTACAAAAATGTCACAATGAGCTCAAAATGTTGGTCCAATCATTAAAGTGACGTGGAAATGACATGGACAGACGTGACAATGATGTGACAACTCTCTTTTCATCTTAAGATTAGTGTCCAAGCTCCAAAATTGCTTCTATAAATACCAAGAAATAGTTAGAAACAAAAATTAGACCAATTAATGTCAAATTATTCAAAATTCGGAATAATGGCCCAATGAAGCCCAATTGAGGAAAATGCATAAACAAAAGACAATTAAGCACTACAAAATCATCAAGATGGGCACAAAAAGGCAATGGAATAAGGGAAAATAATGACTTACCAACTTGTTTGGATAAAGAAATTAAAATACCTTACATTTTATTACTGTATAAAATAAGAAATTTCATTAGAATTTAAAAAAAATTAAAGTAAATACACATTTAAAACAATTTTTTAACTTGTTTTTCTTTTATATTTTTTTAAAATAAATTTTATCAGCTAGGTTTCATTAGTGTTTTCAAATTTAATTAATGTTTTGTTCTCATGAAATTTTATTTGGTATTACAATTTAAAATGCATACGATTATAATTTCTTTCTAAATATTTGATATTTGAAGAAACAAACCTCATTTTGATATTGAATATGTGATAATATTATATTTTCTTTATTGTAATTTTGTATTATTTTATAAAAAAAATTAATTAATTAATATTGAAACCGTAAAAAAGTGAGTACAAGTATATACTCGTTACTCAGTGGGGTTGGGAATGAGACAAAAATTTGATACATGTTGTGTTTGTGTAACGTCTCATTTAATAAATAAACTTAATTAAATGAAACATCACACAATATAATATGAAGAGCAAAGTCTCGGAGTATTAACGCCACTCTTTATAAATTGCCAGGGTACTAAAGCTAAAATACTGAGGCACACCACGATGCCAATACAAAACAAAGTATGAGGGTCAACAGTATTCAAAATAATTTCCCAAGAGGCAGACAAATACATGGGCTATAACCCTAAAAGAAACTTGGACAGCGAAATCCAACCTAGAAAGACTATGCAGTGGAATCTCCATTACCCTGTTGACCACGAGCAGTTCTCGCATCTGCTTACATCAATAAATTAATGATCATCACAAAAGGAGAAAACCACACACAACACATACAAACAAGAAGAAAGGGTAAGCTAGAGTAGAAAGTGATTTTATCATACAATTGCATACATTTTCATGGTTCAAGATACATACATCAACCAATCATGTGATGACTTGCAAACAATACACTAAGACTCAAGACACGACTTATCCGGGTACATATAATTAGTCGGATTCACTGGATGCTTGCACTTGTAGTGACCTCTACTGCTCTACCGAGCTAATTGTCAAAGGGTCTCATCCTACCACTCACAAGGTTAGCCTTAAAGTGTTCTAGGCCTCCTACTACTCTCATCACTTGAATCAGTATGCTCTATGTGAGACTAATTGACTCTTTAGAGTGTCAGGATGCAATCCTTACCTTGAATCCTTACTAAATTATATAATGAGGCACCACCACAAAACTCTCATTAACAGGGGTCATGGAATTACGTCCTGACCATGAGGCACTACTATGCAACCAACGTCGAATTACGTCTTGACCAATGAGGCACTACCATGAGATCTCACCTAGAGATTCATGGAATTACGCCTTGACCAATAAGGCACCACCACGAAACTATCGTGGAATTACGTCCTGACCACACCAACATCATGTTCCATCAATCCATATAACATTATTGCTCATACCAATTCCATGTCACTTTTATAACCAACTATCCCATACATGTCACATGCCAAAATCATGTCAAACTTATCAATTATAACCCATAAACCATTTCACTCGTGCATATCCACCCAATACATGTTTTAACATAGTGATATAATCAAAAGAAGTAGCAAACACCCAAGAACAGAGAATAAAACAGGTTCCAAACACTTTCCCGCATAGCTCTCACTCAGGCCGAAAGGCCTTGCTCAAGCGAGAGGCTTCTCTCGCTCATGCGAGCTCCTATCGCCTAGGCGAGGGCTCCAAAAGTGGGAACAGTGCCTTTCACGTTCTCTCGCTTAGGTGAGTCCTCCTCGCCTGAGTGAGATGGACTCTCGCTCAAAACAGGAGCTCATCGCCTGAGCGACAACTCGCGTAGACAACTAGGGCGAGTTGCTACTAATCTCGCCAATCTCGCCTAGGTGAGACGTGGTCGCTTGGGCGAGAAAACCAGAACCCTCCACTGTTCATGCGTGCTTAGTTCAGTCATTCAACCATACCAACATACAGTTCATCTTCATACCATCAGAAACTTCACCCAAGCATACAAAATAACGAAAAGCAACAAGAACAAGCAAATATGACTTAAAACGTGAAACCCTAACTTCCCTTACCTGGAAAAAGCTAGCAGAATATCCTGACACTACAAGAAAAATACAAATTATCGACGGATCCTGATCCGTCGGTAAACTCTGCATACCGACGGATTTGCCGACGGACAATGACCTGATAACATTACCGACGGATATATCCGTCGGTAATGTTAAGGAAAGAATTGACTGGACAGGAACGGACCGATGACATAATCCGTCGGTAATATCCAGATTAAATTAGTCTGTCATTTACCGACGGATTGTCGACGAATTGAATCCTTTGGTAAATAAAAACCCAATATCAGAATCCAATTTCACTTTCTTCTTCCCCGAATTTCATTTTACCCTGAAACGCGAACGAAGCTGCCGCATTTCACCTTGCACACTGACTCCATCCAACCTCGTCGGCCACCAGCCGCATTTCACATTGTCGGTGCATTGACGCTGCCATAGCCATCGATCGTGCCGTCCGCCGTTGCCATTCCCCCAAATTCAGTTTCTTCCCCCAAAACACCGATCAAAAACCCTACTGCTGCTGATCACCTCGCCACTGTCGTCACTGTGCCGCTGCCATCACTACGCCGCTGTCGTCACTACGCTGCTGCCGTTAGCTCTCCGCTACCGTCACCTCATCGCTCCCACCGTGGGTCTGGGTTCCACGACACAACTTCATCGTCAGTGGAGGAAAAACAACGTCTCTGCATTCGCCGGCCATCGCGTTCTTGGTGAGTTTAATTCATTCTAGTTTTTGCAATGCTGATCCCTGCTATTCTCTTTCTCAAAGCTTCTTTGATTTGTAAGGGATTGCCGCTACCGCCATCACATCTGTATTCTCATTGGCTACCGCGGCTACCACGTTGTTCGACGCTCACCGTCGTTTTGGTGAGTTTACTTTATTGCTTTGATTGCTGATTATTGATTGATGCTTAGTCCAAATTGAATTTGTTTGAATGTTGATTGTTGATATATGCATTTGGATTGGTTGTGTTATTTGTTTGATTGCTCAATGGATCAAGGGTCACTAATATCTTAACAAAACAGTCTGGTTCTGCAATGTAAGACCTTTGTTTCAAGATTTTTATCTCAAATTGTTAGCCATTTCTTAGTTTCATCTTTGTGGCAACAATGATAATGTGCTTTCTAGCATGGAACTGGTTTCTTGGGGGTGTTAGTGAAGTAACTAATACCAATCTGTTTACTTCTCTGTAACTTCTATTATTGCCATTTGACTTGTTCTTTTCCTTTCTATACATTATTATGATTACTACCCATTTTAAAGCTTCAAATTTAATGATTTACTTGTTATGCTTTATGTTTTTCAAACTGTATTGATTGGTAATTTGGAGATTTGCTTGAATTGAATATGTTTTGAAAGCGTTTCTATTTTACTGTCATGACAGAGGCATTTTGGCTTTTCAATATACTAAGAGAGATAAGGTTTGGTGCAGCCTATGTACAAGAAAAATAGGCTAAACTAGGCTAACTAGTTAGTCCCAAACTAATAAAGATCATATTAAGGGTTAGTTTTTAGTAAATGGAAAGCAAAATGTAATCTAAAATGAGTCAATAACAGTAATGAAATATTAGAAAACAGCAAACACATATCACACTCTCATCTCAACTTTTAAAGGCTTAAAATGAGGATTTTTCTTCAAATTGAGTGTGTGGGGTTTCAAATTGGGTATGAAAATGGTTTTTTTATCCTTTGGCCATGGATAATATGAAGCAAGTGAACTTTAGAAACAAACAAATGAACAAAATATAAAGAGAATTACAAAATGACTAGTTCAAGTGTAAAATGGCTAACAAAGAGTGCCTAAAATGCATATGAACACAAAAAATGAGTTTCAAGTGCTGTAAATACCTTGAACTCGTTTCAATATGTTGAAACGTGTAGAATAAATAGTGAGGACCCTCCAACAATGATAGGTTCACGAAATCACTATCCAAACCCCACTTTCAAGTAAGAAAAGTAAGCCAATCATGCACATGCTTGTGTGATCAAGGGTAAAAACATGTAGAAGTGTGCAAATGCATAACTCTACCATCTAGACATGGTTAATATGATGCTAATGAGTTACTAAAACAGTGAATATTCCTAAAGAACTAGTGGAGAATAAAAATCCCAATTCTAGGTAGTCTAGAAAACCTAAAATGAGCATATCACACTCAAAACTTGTAAAATGCTTAGAATGAGATAATTGATGGCTCAAACATGTTACAAATCACTAAACCAAGATGCTAGGATGCTTAAACCTTGAGTTAAAACTTTGATTTGAAAAGTCAACCTTTGGGTCAACTCTCCATCAAAAGTGACTTGTAGAGGTGGAAATCTGAACCCATGCTGAATTTTTAAGTTCAGTAACCTCTAATCACTTTTAATTTGTTGAATTTGGGTTGCTAAGGTGCACTAAAGTCACACAATACAAGTTTGTGTGTTAGTTCCCTATGTTTATGCTTTGAATATGATATTGGATCCATCTAGGATCCATTTTTCTATCATTAGGTAATTATTATTGGGATTCCTATAACTAGGTAATTCCAATTACTACTTTTAGTCTGCATAGTCATGGGACTTGCATTCATATTAGAATAGTGATGTTTGGTTTCTATTTGGATATCTTACACAATAAATGGGATATATCCCCACATTGCTCCACTTAATTCAAATTCTCCCTTTAACAATCTAATTTAAGACCTTTATTATTTTATAGAACATGGGCGAACCTCCTTTCAATCGTGCTTGGATGTATGATCGTTGTTATAGTGGTAGAAGGGGGTTGAAGGAGTCTTTTGTCTTAGGCGTTGAAGAGTTTGTCCGAGTAGCAAGACAATCTAGATATTTTGAACTTGAAGGTGGGATTAGATACCTTTGCATTAAGTGTGACTGTATAAGGATTTTGACAGATGAGGTTGTCAAAGTTCACCTTTATAAAAAAGGGTTCATACCAAATTATTGGATTTGGACATTACACGGTGAAGATATGCCAGCTATTGATTTACATGAAGGTGATAATTATGTCCCTAGAGATGGTGTACGTACTGTAGAAATGGAGCAATTGTGTGACATGGAAGAGATGGTCAATAACGCTTTGTGTCAATTTCAATCAACCCAATGACACTAACTTAGAAAAGTGTCCTAATGAATCCACACAGGTTTTATAATTTGTTGGCGGAGGCAAATCAACCTTTATTTGAAGGGGCGAGAGACTCTAAATTGTCATTATGTGTTAGACTTCTATCTTATAAGTCTAATTGGAATATTCCCAACCGATGCTTAAAGGCTTTCACCAAACTTTTGTTAGATCTCACACCACCAAATATGAGCTTGCCAAAGAGTTATTATGACGCTAAGAGGTTAGTATCAAAGTTGGGATTGGAGGCTAAGAAGATTGATTGTTGTGTGAGTGGTTGTATGCTCTTTTATGACAATGATAGTGGAAAAAAAGATGCAGCATTGCTTGAATGTAAATTTTGCCACAAACCAAGATATCACCCACTTCACCAGGGATCAAGGCGTAAAAAACCAATTGCAGTTAAGTCAATGTTCTAGTTGCCTATAATCCCAAGATTACAAAGAATGTTTTCTTCTATGCAAACCACGCCACATATGACTTGGCATCATGATAACCAAAGTCAAGGAATGCTACGTCACCCATCTGATGGTGAAGCCTGGAAGCACTTTGATCGTAAACATCCTACCTTTGCGTCTGATTCGCGCAATGTGCGACTAGGTCTATGTTTAGATGGATTTAACCCTTACATTCAGGCTTCATCTTCACCATATTCTTGTTGGCCTGTGATTGTTACTCCATACAATCTTCCTCCTAAAATGTGCATGTTAAAGCCTTATATGTTTTTGAGTTGTCTTATACCAGGGCCATCCAATCCAAAGGCCTCTATTGATGTTTACTTGGAGCCTTTAATTGATGATTTGAAGAAGTTGTGGGTTGGTATCTTGACCTATGAT
>Ga0214544_1009242_pt1 | contig 15606 bp, 6 predicted proteins | sample CNSS3metaG_FD_160074 | JGI IMG/M metagenome (GOLD analysis project Ga0214544, IMG submission 160074) | Root nodule microbial communities from cowpea collected in UCLA plant growth center, Los Angeles, California, USA - CNSS3 | ecosystem: Host-associated > Plants > Roots > Nodule | place: USA...
GTTTTTCTCAGAGTTTTTACATTGTCTTTATGATTTCAAATAAGTTGTAATTATTGGTAATACTGGACTATTTGATAATTATAAGAGTAATTATGTTCTTGGATTTTGAATTATTATTGAAGTAATAAAAGTTTGAAATTTCCCTCATTTTTGGGAAATGGATTTATAATTAATGAGACTTTATTTGCTTATTTTATTTTATTATTTAAACCCGTAATATCCGGTAGGGATGTTACAAGGAACATCATGGACTTAGAGATCATTATATAGTCACTAACACCTACCCCCTTGGTTATTCTAAGCGATGTGGGATTTTTCAAGACATGTTATTTTTATCCGCCCAACATATATGTTCTCGTCTTGTACCTTTGGTCTCATATATCATCTTTCTGTCTTCATAACAGGCTTGATTGGGATAGTCACATGGTAGAGATGTACTTGTCCCTGTAAGAAGTTACGTGACCAATATATACTCATCCTTGTAGGATCCAAAAAGCCCTCATGCTCATCTAGTTAGCTTGGCTAAGATGCTTTCAACCTTATCTAATACAGATTAAATCAATGTCAGTTAAGTTAAGAATGAGTTCAATTTGATTTAGTTTTTAGTACATTAAAAATTTTGAAATTCCGCATATGTAAGTAAATTAGGTAGGTTCATTAATTGTATTTTCTTAATTTATTTTATATCTTTATTTAACTAATCTATTTATAACCATATAATAAAAATATTTATCTATTTCACCAAACATTATTATAAAATATACTAGTTGAGAATTAATGTTTCAACTTCCAAACATTATTATAAAATATACTAGTTGAGAATTAATGTTTCAACTTATATGATTGAGTAAACAAATAAATTAATCATTTAAACATATTCAAACATTATTTAACATTTTAAAAATATCAAATTGTCAATCTATATAATTAGAAGTAATAAACGATTAAAATTAAAAATAGTTATGAAAAAATAGTAAAAATAAAATAAAATAAAAGAATGTTATAAGTGGATTATTGGTCAATTCATTTTCAACATGGTTTCAACATGTTTAACCTTGTAAATTAAGTGATCCATGTTTAGTTTGACTTGCATTTCAAATCCATGACAATTAGATTGATTCACAAGTTAAAATTCATTTTGACACCTCCAAAAGAAGAAATAAATTAGTGGATAAATGAGGAAAAGATCAAAATAGATTATCTTTTATGTATTTTTTTTTGTATTTTTATGATTTTTTTAATGTTTACTTAATAATTTTTTTCTTTATTAATTTTCTAATGTTTTTTACACCAAATTTTCTAATTTTTAGCTTTGACATTTTCTTTGTTTGATTTCGTATATTTTGAAAAATCATTATAGGTGTTTTATAATGCATATTGTTGTGTGTGTGGTATATAAAAGAATTATAATGTTTAGGTTAAATGAAAAATTAATTATTATTATTATTATTATTACTATTTTTATCATCTTAAAAAATAATTTTAAATAAAATTTATTATTTAATATTAAATTCGTAAAAAATAATTAATAACTGAAAATTTTATAAATATTTAAAATAATTTATAGCATTTTTAACCTTTAATAAATATCAAATGATAATAAAATATAATATATTTTGTGATAGTTTTTAATTATTAGAATATTATAAAATATTATAAAAGAAAAATAAATTTTGTGACAATTTTTAAAATGTTAGAATTTACTTTTGTTATTTTTCTAACAAAAATATAAATGGTTAAAATATTTCTGTCACAAACTGTTTTTATAACATGTAATTTTGACTATTATTTTAACCATTACAAATTTAATTTGTTATAATTTTTAACCATTAAAACTTTTAGTTACAACTCTCATGAATACCAAGTGAGCATAGTTTTTCTTTTAAATAAAATAGTAAATAAAGGAATGGACGAGGTTTATAGGCCCAAATCAGTCCAATCAAATGTTCAATTAAAAAAGCAAAAAAGAAGGCCTTTTAGACTTGTATACAAGCCTAATTAGAATGACATTAATTAAGGGGGAAATGAAACTGTCTGAATAGATATTGATTTTTACAGTCGAATAAATTAGAATAAAGTAACAAATAAAAAAAATAAATAGATCAATAACATGGAGAAAAAAAAATGTGGTGTTGACAAAAAAATATTTTGGTATATGAGAAGTGTACAGAAAACAACACTTCTTATTTTGATATAGATTTCATCTGAACCTCGTTGCATGTACGTATCTAAGGAAATGCAATCTCATATTTTCCTGTTTTTTACAAACTGATTTATAAATCTGAAAAGAACCATAATTTCATGTTGTAGAGATTGGAACATTCAGAGAAGTGGAGGGAATGACAATAGCTCTATAAAATGTTTAAAATGTTTCAGAACCATCACATAACTATCTAACATGAACAACCATCACCAGCCACCACACACCGTACACCGAACAATCTTAAACAACAATATCATGCAAACGTTATTTAGTGTGATTTAAAACAAAGGTAATGGACAATTTGGTAATATTAAGTTCCATGTACAGTAAATCGTAAAAAATCTCTTCAATCTGTTATTTAAATCTATACCCATCCCGCAATTACTATCCTACAAATTCTTTCAAATCAGGTGAAGTAAGATATCCATCTGCTTGAACAACTTACGCAAAAGCAAACACTATGTAGATGATGAAGTTTTGGGTGAAACTCGAAAGTCGATATATGACGTAGTTTTTACATAATCATCTCTACTTAAATGAAAAACTATGGTTTTTATCCTCATTTTGGAGTCAAAATCTCAATTTGGTACCCGAATTTTTAAAAGTTTCAAGTTGTTCTCCTTTTCTGTTAAAATGTCTCAAGTTTTTCCTTTCTGTTAAGTCTGGGTTGACAGCGTTAAATGGGGTGCCACGTGTCAGTTCTTCGATTTTTTGAATTTTTTTTTATTTTTTTTATTTTTGATTTTTTTTAAAAAATAAAATTTTTACCAAGTGTCAAGTTGTCATCGTGCCACGTGGCAATGACAGGGTGATGTGGTAGTGATAATGTCAGGTGTCAATATTATGCCAGACGTCATTTCCTTAGTCTCAATTTGGTCGATGTATTCTAATTTTTGTCTCAATTTAGTCTCTATTTTTGTAAAAAAAATCCAATTTCATCACTCTCCAAATTAAAACAAAAATTAATTTTTATATAAATGTTATACAAATATTTTTATTAAATTTGATATTTTAATTCAAATTGATATTTTTATTATATATTTTTAACATAGCTAAATTTATTTAAAATTGTGTTTCACATTCAACTTTACTTAAAATTGTTTTCAAATTTTAAATTTATATGTTTTTTATTGTTACATGAACTAGTTAATTTATGATTTTTTTTCTATTAACATTATTTTCTATTAACAATTTTAAATAAAGTTCAATGTAAAATATTAATTAAATGAACTTAATTTGTTTAAAAGTATTTACTTGAAATATCAATTTTGATAGAAATATTTGTGTACATTTATATAGAAATTAAATTTGATTTCAATTTGGAGAGGGACAAAATTGCAACTTTTTACAAAAATTGGGACTAAATTGAGACAAAAATTAAAATAAAGGTACTAAATTGAGAAATTGAAAATGACACAAGTGACACATGTCATTGTCACTGTCACATCACTCTGTCACTATCACGTGGCACGATGACAACTTGACACGTGCCAATTTTTTGATTTTTTTAAAAATATTCAAAATAAAAAATAAAAATAAATAAAAAAAGTCAAAAAATCTAGGAACTGACACGTGGCACTCCCTCTAATGGTGTCAACCCAAACTTAACAGAAAGGGCAAACTTGAGACGTTTTAACAAAAAAGGGGACCAACTTATGACTTTTAAAAATTTGGATACCAAGTTGAGATTTTGACTCCAAAATGGGGACCAAAGGCATAATTAAAACAAAATTATATACCATGTAGATGAATGAATGTGATTTCATTCGTGAAGTGGAGAATTTGAGATGAAAGGCTTAGGTATGACGAGAATAATTCTTGGTATGAAATATTATGTTTATCTTAAAACAGTTATATGGAGAAAGTTTTATGGAAATGTATAATATTAAACACAAATATAGTTAATATACCTTTTAAAGCTCATTTTAAGTTATCTATACAATTGGCATCATAAATAAATTTATGGATGTCACAAAATTCGTACAATAGTGGATAAAACCTATAACGAGTAAGAAATAGATATTGTAAATAGATATCAGTGGGTAACTGATACAAGTATCTTTATATTGGCGTATCATAGTATTAGTATATGTGGATACTCGTACCCCCGCTATATGATAATTTAAATTAAAAAAAAAAATTAAAAAACATGATTGAAATATTAACATATTGATTTTGAATGGTTTATTTTTAATCAATTGGTTTTAAAACAATCTTCATTTCTTTGTAAATTGTCATCCAACACTATTTAAATGAGTTATTTGGATTTTGTTTGAAATTTATGAATGTTATATATTATATTATATGTTGTTAAATATTTAAATTTTTTTAAATACCCATGGGTACGAACATATATTAAAAAAATATGTTGGTGCCCACATAACATATATCCACACGAATATGGAGACGGGTACGAGATGAATATTTATCCAATGGGTAGAGTACATGAGAGTTACTATCCCAATTGAATATATATACACACACATTTGGTTCTTGTATTTGTTCGGTTGGTTCAATTTCGTCTCCTTATTTTTTTTATGTTCAATTTAGTCCTCTTAATTTCTAAAATGGTTCGATTTTGGTATTTTTTTGTTAAGTTGAGGTTTACGTCGTGTCCGTACATGGCACATGTTAATTACAACGTACATATACTTGTTAAAATGATTTTTTATAATTTATATATCAAATCACTCCACCTAAATACTCAAATTATTTCATTTTTTACTAGTGTAAAAAATTACAAGTGTAAAAATGTAAAAAAATAAAATAATGTGAATATTTAGGTAGATGATTTGATGTATAAATTATGAAAAAAATATATATAAATATATATATATATATATATATATATATATATATATATATAAAAGTTGCAACTAAGCTTAATTACTAATTTGATCTGAAATTAAAGAGAGCCAAATTGGATCATTTTATAAAATAGGAAAACTAAATTGAATCAAAATTTTAAATACATGAATTGAAAACAACCATTGTCATGTGACAATAACACTAACACATGGTACTGCTAGTGCCACGTGGCAAGACCAAGACCAAGTCGTTTTAAAAAATTAAAGAAAATTTAAAAAAATTAAAAATTTCACGAATTGACATGTGGATGTAAATGTAAACTTAATGGAAATGACCAAATTAACCCATTTTAAAAAGTAGATGACTAAATTGAATCAAAAAATGATAAAGGGTCGAATTGAACCAATTGAACAAATACAAGAATCAAATGTATAATTGAACCTATATATTATTATGTGTTAATAAATTTATGAGTTCCAATAATTATTTATTGATCGATAATTTATGTGCTACAATGTTATATTAATTGATTCACATATATTTTACATAATATAAACCTTACATTAGTGCAATAAAGAGATTTAACATCGTTTTTCTTTTTACATTATACTCCAGTTCTACCAGCGAAACATATATAGACAAAGTAAAAAAGGAAGAGGTTTAAACTTTCATTCATAATCGAAACCTATAATTCAAGAATAGGCTTCGGTTGGTAAGACAACCGAAACCTAAAATGATTCAAAAATATTTAAAATAAAAAAATAAAACAAATAGGCACCAATTACATGCTTTAGTTTTGAAGACAATTAAGGACTATATTTGACCATTGCCTATAATAATTTAAAAATCATTTAAAACATGAAGCAAGGGAACAAACTTCGGTTTTCAGGACAATTGAAGCCTATTCCACTATATGCTTCAACATCTCAAATCATATCCTTTAATCTTCTTCTTCCAATCGATCTTCCATGGTTGAATCATTAACATATTCAGTTTGAGAGATAGTTGGGAAGTCTATTAATTTGTCATGTCATGTATAAGTTGTATAACTTCAAAGCAAACCATCACATATAAGGTGTTTTCTAATTTTGATTGCATTCAACTTTCTCTCATTCAAACAATTGACACAAAAACATCTAAACTTAACTTCATCACCACTTCTACCCTCATTATGTTGCAGAAATTGTATAAATTATTCTATTTCTCTCTCATACTTAACACTTAAGCGTGAAGAATTAATTTAATATCGATCCATACGTGTATATATATACTAAAATTGTATGAAAAATTTCAGTAATCTTTAATTAAATGATCACCGCACTTATGTATTGAAGATGTGACCATATCCCATTCAAGAAGATTTATTTATTTTTATTTTATTGTTACATATCAATTTTAAATAACATTTCTTAAATTTTGTTAGCATTTTGCATTGGTCTTCAGGTTATACGAAATGAAAGTGATTATCAATCCTGTGAGACTTGGAGACAGTAAATACAATTTTTAAAAATATTAGTACTGTCCCATCTTATATTAATTCTTAAAAATACAATTTCGTAAAAAAACTTGGACATAGTAAATTTTTGTATTGAATTTTAAACGAGAAACTAAGACATATTCAATGTAAGAGAAAAACAAATAACAATCTCAAAGAAAATAATTTAATCATATAATTAACCAATTTTAAGAAATAAATCATTATTTTAAATATACAATAATTACATTAAACATCATATATTAAAAAATATTTCAAATAATTAAAAATATACGGCGTAAGAAAGGAACTTAGAAGCGTGAAAGAATGAGAAAGACATCAAGAGCAAGAGCAAAAGTGAGAGAGACAAAGACCAACCACTCAAACACAAACCAACAACGATGCCCCCAATGCAACAAACCAAGACCAACACAAACCTGGAATGTTGCAGCTCCCCAATGCGAAAAGATGACAATGGCTACCAAAACGTAGCGACGACATCAAAACGAGAAGAAAAACAATGTTAGAAGAAGGAAAAGGAAAACAAAAACGAAAGAAAGAGATAAACAAGAAACAAGAAGGAAGATAAATGATAATGATGACAAAAATGAACCTCAACGAAGGATATAATAAAGGAAAACGTGAGTTTGCAACGACGAAGGAGAAGAATGCATCGACATTATGCAACATGATCTTTCGCGGCTTGTAGAAATTCACAAATTAACCCTATGCTAATGGATATAGACTTCGATTCTAGGTAAAACTAAAGTCTATACCCTGATTGCATGAGTGTAGGCTTCGATTCTTTCAAATAAACGAAGCCTACACTCATACAACCTAGAACCAAAGCCTATACTTTGACACTCAGGGTAAAGCCTTTAAAAAACGTGGTGACATTTTTGAAATTATTTGCACAACTATAAGTTTTGGTTCTAGGATAACTAAAGCTCATACCTTGACCTCATGAGTTAGTTAATAAATGATTAAGAGATAAACAAAAATTAGAATATCTTAAATGGATGTAGTATAGGTCTAACCTACTCAGCTTAGGCCAACTCAAGTAAGAACCTGTTAAAATAGTACAATAGGAACGCTATTCACAAGATATGATGCATGAATTATTACCACATTTATTACTTTTTAGATATCGATGACTTGAATGTCGTAGTATATTTGTAGACATCTCGACCATTCGGACTTGGAAGATCTCGTCGATCTGTCAAAAGGAAGTCAAGTTTGGAATTAATCTATAAACACGTGGATCTTACTTGTACCATCACAACTATGCAAGAACATTTACAAACGATCTTATACTATAAATGAGTAAGATATTGGATGTGTAAACTTTCAATTCTAAAACAAAATCAAATCAATTATAAATCCATTGCGACTATTGGATGACTAGGGAAAGAGAAAAAGTGCCTTGTGAACATGTGAAGAACAACTTTCCTTATCTCTCTTGCGTAGAATTGCTGTTTTCCACCCTTTAGGCTTAATATGTAAGTTTGGTGTTTTCTTCATATAATCTAACTCTAATGCATGATGGCCCTTTAGAAAGATTTCACCCGTGAGACTGTTCATCCTGTTTCCAATTATGACAATTATGAGCATAGTACATTCTGCATCACTGACTCATTCATATATTAATTCTAACACAACAAGACACTCAATTATCATATATTTGAAACCACAAATTTTGTTCGGCAAAACATGTGTTGGCAAACAACAGCTAGCCAAATCACATGGCATATTCTGAAAACAGACAAATTAATGCGTGCATGAACCAAACTAGATATCCTCAAAACTTCTAACCTACTCCATGTTTTCCCTATTTTGAGCTTAAATAGTTAAGTATCGATAATATAAAATAGTTTTCTACTGTGAATCAATCACACATTAATTCACCCATAACCTGTTTTCTCTTCTTTTAATTCAGCTTCCAGATAAAGTTGCAACATTTATGTCCATCATCTTCCTCAAAAGAAGCTCTATTATTTGAACATGGAACTCTAGATATTGTATGAGTTTATCTGGTTCCAGATTACATTACAATAAACAGAGATATCTCAAAATTATCCAAGAAAAAAAAATATCACTCTTTCAAAAGCTTCAACTATTTGATAAAGACACACATAAATGGTTGAACACACGTTACATGACAAGTCATACATGATAATAAGTTCGTTTTCACCATGATGACGAGCACCCTTTAGCTGCAATTAAGTGAATCCACCCCTTTTGATTGATCTCATAATACCCTATATTATATATCATGATTGTGGTAATCATCACATAAAAATGGTAATTGTGACATGCCTAATCCCTGTATATTCCACAGAGAAAGTGCTAGATTTCAAACCTTTTTCGGCCTAACTGCTTGTGCTTTATATATGTCTTATCAATTTCCCACCCATAATTCAAAACCCTTTTGCCAGAAGTCCACTCCCAATAACTACTAGACCCATGTATAAAAGGGAGTGAACTTTGCCTAATTTCTATGACCCTCAAGACTCTCTCTGTAAAGTTTTGTTCCAAGAAATATGATAATGGTAGTGAGAATGATGAAGATATTGAGAGAATACACGGTTATGCTCACAAGAGTCACAGAGCAACTTCTTCCACCATATAGCAGACGATTTGACAGTTTCCGAAACCCTTTTTCTTCCACAACCTCTTCTGAAGAATCAGCTTCTTTCTTGGTTTACTTTTGATGAATAAATGTAAAAATTAAGAGTTTTGATTTTTCTGTTTTAGTTTATGTTTGCAAAAGCTTGTTTTTATGGAAGATATTGTAGAGGAGAAGCTTACCGTTACTGTTACCATATGTGAGATCAGTCTTCTTCTTTCAAGCTTTGGTTATCAGTGTTTTCTTGAATTGTAACTGTAGTAAAGTGAAAATGACAAAATAAATAAACCTTTTCATTCTTATCAGAAATTACTTATGATTTTAGAAGTTTAAGACAACATTTAATTTCATAAGTCATTCTTTTACTTTTACCCATCTTAATTTAAACATTTAAATGAAATCAAAGAAAAAATAAAGAATAATGGATGGCAGAAAAATTAATTAATAGCATAGATAATCACATGATAGGAAAATAAAAATAAACTTTTTATGAAATTAACTATATTTCAAAATTTTCGTGTCCCTACAATACTTCTAAAATAATGGAAACAGTAATATTAGCTAAATAAAGTGTTTAGGCTATAAAACTAGGACATTTATATATATTTTTAGTAATAGTTCCATTATCTATAAAATTAATATTACGTATGACATCTATATACTTATTTTATTTATCTATTATGTACAGATGTAGTTAATTTTATTGTATAAAACCGTTGTTTTACATTAATAAAACCATGCAAGTAAGTCAATTTTTAAAAAAAGACTAATCTCATGTATAAATACTTATACCTTATTTATAGACTAAGGATGCACGGCGGAGTGATCGATTTATAATACTAATAGTACAAAATATGAAAAATAGTTTTTTTAGTAAATTTTTTTCATTTATTTCCTTAACATTTTTTTTTAAATAATTTAACCTTTACTAACATATAAGATTTGTTCATATAACAGCAACAGTGTAAGCATTATAATTAATAAAATAGTTTGAATATTCTTATAAAATTATAATGATATGCAATTAAATCTTATTGATTGTTTAAAATATAAAATAATAATATTTGAATTTTTATTCGCTAGTTTAAAAATATTATTTTAATGTTGCGAAAATAATTTGGATCTATGATTAAAATGAATATAAAAATAATGTGGTGATAATATTGTAAATATTGGTTGGACATTTTATATAAGTTGATGTAAAGAAAGATACTAGTATATTTGTTGTTTTTGCATTAGTTTCATAGATTATGTTTTTTAATTTGATTGGTAAATGACGCTAGTGACTTTACTTGAATCATCTCAACATTGAACCCCTTCCACTGAGTGTCTTTCCATTCCTTTCCAGCAGAGCTTAGATAGTCTCCATTTTAAGGCTATTGATTTAGGGCTTGTTGGGGTTAGTCCGTTTAGATTAATAGAAAACGAGGTTTTTTCACCATGTGTGCTGTGAATTTGCTCTGTCCATAATATAATTTGAAATATAACATGGGAAGAATATAGACCAATAATTGTGTTTACAAGGCTTTGGGTCTCGCATGTGTGTTTTTATGTAACATTTTGTCAATTTTTTTTATTAAATCACTTTGTAACAACACTACACTTGTTGGATATTATTTGATAAATAAATTTAATTATTTTGATATCATTCCCAAACATGGAAACATTTAAAACTTAAAAATGTATGAAATGATGTTATCTCATAATTTATTTAATACAACTCCAAATTCCAAAATCGAAAATACAAAATATTTCAAATCATGTGTCTTTAATAAGATTCTACAAGCTAGTTCTCACTCCGGCTTTATGCCTCGCCATCATCACCTGGAATAACATTTTCTCTCGTATAACAAGTCACACAATCATCGTCAAACACAAACAGACATGGTGAACTCAAACCGAATAAAGTAGGCATAATTAACATGAATACCCCACTCAAAATAAATAACTTCACTCCACAAGACTTCATGCTTAAAGACCTTATAACATGAGATAATTAGGTTTCCATAGCCTCATAACCTATAAGAGATCAACACATCCAATCACATTGTGCGCAACTCGACCATGGCCATGGGAATATCATATGCTTCCATGAACATGTCCGCTCGTGGTCAAACTCTACGAACCTCCCTGCTCATAGTCCAACTCTACGAACCTCCCTACTCGTAGTCCAACATGCGTGAACACCACCTGTTATGAACCTCCTCGCTCATAGTCGCCTTAAGTGTAAGCATGGAACATACAAACTTCCCTGCTCGTATCCCCACACAAGTGTACCTCCAATACGAACCTCCCTATTCGTATTAATTACGTGTTTCCAACTCCATTACGAACCTCATCACTCGTAATTCATCCAAGCATATCCCAGACCAAAACCATCATCACGAGGCATGCAACACACATCACAATGCAACCTACCATTGCATTATCACCTGATGCATGCTAAGCGTCGCCATGCGACATTTCAGTGCAGATCGCTTGATGGTTCCCACGCACTACCAGGCGCCACGCTTCATAGGATCCCCTTGTTTGTAGCTATCGCCTAGCGATCCCATTCATACCGCCAAAATAGGTTCTAGCACACTCCAATCACCACAAGCGCATATCAAAATGCCAAATTGCATTCATACCATTCCACATTGTAAGACCCATTAAAATTAATTAATTAATAAATGCGGGTAGAAAGCGCCTTTATGGCATTTATTATTGTTTGATGTGACGTGGAAAAGTACTAGCTCAAGTGGTTGAGAGTACTTTGAATGTGTGAGAGGACTTGAGTTCAAGTCCTATGTATGCCAATTATGTGTTGTTGTTTGATTATTGATTTTTAATAATATGTATGAGTATGGAATTGGTAATGTAAACTTATATTGATTGGAATGTATCACTAAATGTGAATTGGCATAGTGGTAGTGCTTTGGAAATTAAATAAATGTATCAAAGGGAGGAGCAGCCAAAGGGCTGAAAAACCGTAGTTAAAAATAAATAAGAAATTAAAAACATAATTAAGCTCATTTTCTGTTTCAGTTTTTAAACCCATTATTAAGGCACCTATAAAAGCCAGATTTTAGGAGAGAAGAAGGGTTTTGGCAGTGTTGGTAATTGGCTTTTGAGAGGAGCACGAGTTCCGAGGGTGAGAGGAGAGAGATGAAGGTTGAATTGGGAGGAGGTTGAAGCAAAAAGAGTGGTCAACAAGGGAACATTCTCTTTTTCTCCAAACTGAATCAAGAAGTCCAGGTTAGGGGTGCTGAAATTTCGTGTATTTCAATATTGCTTAGGTTTTGGCGTTTTGTTCTTAAATTGTATTCTGTGTGGTGTGAATTGGTTATGATATGCACTGAAATTGAGAAATTGTGAATGAGACGTGGGGTGAAAAGCCTTGTTGGTATGAAATAAGAATCTGATGGGGGTTATGGTACTGTAATTTTGATTTGTGGCCAAATCCTGTGATTTGAGAATCTAAACGTGTTTACATTATGTTTTATGATTTGGTTGATGAATTAGAACGAATGAAAAGGGATTGTGTGTAAATTGGCATTGTTTTGGTGTCTCTTATGCACGAGCAGTGGCGAAATTCTGCATGTTTCGCCCAAGCGACTCCCTCTTGCCTAGGCGAGAGCTGCAGGAGTTCATACAGGGTTAGGCTCGAGCATTTTGCTCAGGCGACCAAGACTGGGTTTGAGCGAGACGTAGTCTCACTTAGGCGAGAGATACTCGCCTAAGCGAGGTCGCGATGAGTCCTGTGCATTTTTTAGCACGACTTCTCGTTTAGGCGAGGTGCGTGTTGTCTTTGAGCGATGGTATGGCTCGCTCAGGCGAGAGAATCTCGCCTGAGCGAGATGACGTGATGATGCTATTGTTTTAAGGTCGCTCAGGCGAGGTGAGCTAGCCTAAGCGAGATTGAGGGCTTAGTTTGGGCAAGAGTCCCTAGCTTAAGCGAGTTTAGGCGAATTACTATGTTTGTGTGTGCTTGTGTGTGTTAATTTGGCTACTTTTTCCTAAGTATAGGAAGTATATGCATGTGGTGTGGCATTTGGGCTTGAAGGACTAAGTCCAATAGGGGTCTAGGATGTGCTTGATGGTGGGACACATGATGGGCATGGAACTGGTTGAGTTCCCGTCGGCTACTAATGGGCGAGGAGTCCTTAGTATGGTGATTACATGTGTCGGGCGCACGATGGGCAAGGAACTGATATGTTTCTGTCAGCTACTATTGGGCGAGGAGTCCATAGGTTGGTGATTGCGTGCGTGCCAGGGTCCAAGTTGAGGAGGCTTGGATGTTTTACTACAGACGAGGAGTTTGTAGGGCAGGACTATGAGCGGGATAGGCTCATAGGGTTGGACCATGAATGAGTTAGTTTTGTGGGAGCATAATTAAGTCCCAAGACCTAGTTCATGCATATGATTCATGAAGGACTATGAGGTCATGGTTGGGTAATTTGACAAATTGTGAAATTTAGTTATGTTATTTTGGGATGGGCGGCATATTTATTTCATGTATCTATTTCTATATATTGTGCATAGCTCACTCTTTTTGTGTGTGTGTGTGGCGATGATCGAATAACTTGTTATCTGGGAGCAGATGATTTGACAGGTGAGACAGGAGATGCATAGACTCGGAGCGAGGGATAACTGGGGATTTTGTTTATATGTTGTTATTTTGCTTTTTTAAGATAACTATATAATCCTTTGGGAGCCATGTGAATATTGTTTTAGTTTTATAAAATTATGGACTCGTAGTTTTATGACATGTGAAATTTTAAATTTCCCATATTTTTGGGAAATGGTTTTATATTAAATGCTGAAGTGAGCTGATTCAATTTTCCTAAGACACGTTAAAACCTAATTAACCTAATGTCTTCTCTACGCTCATGCATCTCTTCTTCCCATCACCGCACATCACATCGTCCGTGCTGCCACTGCACGTCCCACCACCGGCGAGAGGCCACGCCGTCGACGCCAGTCACCATCGGCAGTGTTGCCGACGAGAAACAAACCCCCCTGAGTCGCTTCTCTTCCTTGCTTCTTCTTCCCGCGTGCGAGACGACGTCTATGACCATCGCTGCGGACGCCGCTGGCAGCGTCTGTGACCACTGCCTTGAACGCCGCAGCCGCAGTGTCTATGACCGCCGCAGTGTCTGTGACCACCGCCGTGAACGCCGCTGCCGCCGGTGCTCGACTATCCCCTTCCGCGAGAAAGAAAGGTGTGCGACCACTCTGAGGCTCGTCACCACCGTGTCAGCCACTGTGATTGGGTCTGCAACCATCACACGGCCACACTCCACCGTCCAGACCTCCAACTTGCCGGCGACGATTTTCTCTCTTCTCTGTTTCTGTTTCGATTGAAGGTGCGATTGGGAAGATGGAGGGTTGCGGCGTGGAGAAGATGATTAAGAGGATGTGGATCTGTTGTTCTAAGCGTGGGTTCCGTTTATTGTTTTTCCTAGTTTATTATTTTTCCTATTTTGGTTTTTTATGCATGTGACGAAATGAGGGAATAGGAAGATGATCGAAGATAATAATGAAGATTGATGGGCGGGATACTTGATTGAAATTATGAATGATTTTGCTTTTATGCAACAGGATGATTGATGGAAAGAAAAAAAAAAAGGAGTGAGGGCCGGAAAGGAGATAAAATTCGAAAGGATTTCCAGCACTCATTCAAGCAACAGTAACACCCAGACAATAGCATAATCGAAACAAGAACATATCGTAACAATGACAGATAAAAAAAATAAAAATAAAAATTGTACTCTGTTCTTCACTGTACACACGCGATGGGAATAAACAAAATAAATAACAGATGTAACTATGCTCATTTCAAACCATCTTTCATCCATACATTCATGAACATCAATATCAAAACGTTAACAGAAGCTCCAATTCACACATCCATGAATATCAACGACAATATCAAGTCACGGTAACATAAGCTAAGGACGAGTTAAGAACACTTACCGTGAAAATAAAACTTAATGCCTTAACAGCTTTGCTTCCGTTTTCAATTTTGACTCTTTTTCCCCTCTCTCTGATTTCTAGTGCCCAAACCCCTCTCTGTCGTAATAAAAAAAAAGGACTCCCTCTCATGAATCTTCCCCTTTTTATTATGTAACCCTCTGCACCTTCCAATTTCGAAATTTGGGACAAGGCTGAGAGCAGATGTTGCTTCCTGCTCCTTTAGCCATCATGACCATGCTACAGGCCCTTCCCAATACAAAACCATGATAACATGCATGGGTCTGACAAAAGAGAGGCCTTACGTTACCTCTTTCTTTCCCCTTTCCCTTCTCTCTCTTTTTTTCTTTCTTTTTTTTTCTTTTTTTTTTCTTTTTTTTTTCTTTTTTTTTTATTAAACTAGAATGAGAGACGTAAAACAAAAAAAGGAGCTGTAATAATAGAAAGAAAAATAATTTAATAATCAAAATAATAAGCCCAAATAAATAAAACAAAACAAAACAAAAAAAATAATAATAATAAAATAAATAGATAATTATT
>Ga0214544_1009244_pt1 | contig 15604 bp, 18 predicted proteins | sample CNSS3metaG_FD_160074 | JGI IMG/M metagenome (GOLD analysis project Ga0214544, IMG submission 160074) | Root nodule microbial communities from cowpea collected in UCLA plant growth center, Los Angeles, California, USA - CNSS3 | ecosystem: Host-associated > Plants > Roots > Nodule | place: USA...
ATATTTGGCAAGTGTGTGTGATGGAAGGTGTGGATAGTGTTTGCTGTAGTAGGGATCGATTACGGTTTTTGAGCTTGGTGCTGGCCAATTTGGAAAGGATGTCGGCTCTGACGTTGTCGGTTCTCGGGATGTGTTCGACACGGACTTGTTCGAAAGCGGATTGAATAACCGCATGGACCAGATGGTAATACTGTAGGAGGATGGGGTCTTTGATTTGGAATTCATCATTTAGATGACCTACAGTGAGTTTGGAGTCGATTTTGCACGTTAACTTCTTGACGCCGACTTCACGGGCTAGGGAATGGCCGGCGAGGATGGCTTCGTATTCGGCTTGGTTATTTGACGTTTTGAAAGCAAAGTGAAGGGATTTTTCGATGAGGATGTCGTTGGGGCCTTCTAAGACGATGTCGGCGCCGGCACCCCTTGGGTTTGAGGAGCCATCTACATGAAGCGTCCACTAGTCCTCAATGGGTGTTTGTTGTAGGTCGTTGATGAAGTCTAAAAGACACTGGGCTTTGATGCGGCCGTGGGGTTCATAGCGGATGTTGAATTCTGACAGTTCCACGGCCCATGATGACATGCATCCGGCTAGATCCGGCTTTTGTAATATTTTTTGGATTGGGTAGTCGGTCTTAACGATTATGGTATGGTTTTGGAAATATGGGCGAAGGCGGCGTGCTGCGTGGACCAGGGATAGGGCTATTTTTTCTACCATCTGATACCTGGTTTCAGGATCTTGCAGTGTTCTGCTCACAAAATACATAGGATGTTGTGTGCCTTCTACTTCTTGAACAAGCGCTGCGCTGACGGTATAGTCGGTGGCCGTGATGTATACCAGCAGGGGTTGGCTGGTGTCTGGTTTGTGGAGGATAGGCGATAAGGTTAAGGTTGTTTTGAGTTTTTGGAAGATCTGTTCACAATCATCAGTCCACGTGAACCGGGTGGATTTCTTTAGGAGTTGGATTATGGGTTGAGTTTGTTCAGCTAGTTTGGGTAGGAAGCGAGAGATGGCTGTGAGACGGCCAATGAGACGTTGGACTTCTTTGACGGTAGTGGGGCTGCGCATTTCGATGATAGCCTTGCATTTTTCAGGGTTAGCCTCTATGCCGCGTTGGGTTAACATGAAACCAAGGAATTTACCCCAGTCGACGCCGAATACGCATTTGTCGGGATTTAGGCGGAGGTTATATCGGCGTAGCGCGGAGAACACTGCCGCTAGGTCTTCAGCGTGTTGATGATGGCTTGGGGACTTGACAACCATGTCATCGACGTATACTTCGACACAGTGTCCTGTTAGATGGTTGAAGACTTTGTCCATTAGTCATTGGTAAGTTGCCCCGACGTTTTGGAGGCCAAAGGGCATGACCCTATAGAAGTAGTTGGCATCGTCCGTGATGAAGGCGGTCTTATGCATATCTGCTGTGGCCATGGGGATTTGGTTATAACCTGAATATGCATCCAAAAAGCTAAGCACCTTGTTTCCTGCCGCGCCGTCTACGAGTCGATCAATGTTGGGTAAGGGGTAGGCGTCGCGAGGGCAAGCCTTATTCAAGTCCGTGTAGTCTATGCACATCCACCATTTGCCATTGGCTTTCTTCACCAAGACAACGTTAGAAAGCCAAGTGGTGTATTGAGTTTCTTCTATAAATCCTGCGCTCAGTAACTTGTCGGCCTCCACCTTGGCTGTTTGTCGATGTTCTTCCCCAAGCTTGCGCTTTTTCTGGGATACGTAGTGGGCTTCTTTATATATAGACAGTTTGTGGGATGCCACCTGGGGGTCTACTCCAGGGAGGTCGGCGGCCGACCAGGTGAAAAGATCTGTGTTGTTGATGAGGATGGGTGTGATTGTGGCACGCTCGTCAGTGTTTAAACCGGTGCCTAAGTTAATAGAGTGGCCATTGGAGAGCTCCAGAGGAGTGGTGTCCTCGACTGGTTCGAGGCGGACATCCCGGCCTATTCTGGGGTCAAGGTCCTCGCCGGATAGGGCTATGCTGGAACCAGGGGGTCGTTCGATATGGTTGGTTTGTTGGATTGGGAGTTGTGGTCCTAAGCTTGCCATGTAGCACTCGCGTGCCAAGCATTGGTCATAGTGTATGGTCAGGATGTCGCCGGATGGGGCAGGGAACTTCATGGCCAAGTGAGGGGTGGAGACGACTGCACCAAGTGTATTGAGGGAAGGACGGCCCAGGAGTATTTTGTAAGATGTTGGCGCATCGACAATAAGGAAGCGGATTGGGATGGTTTTGGTTTGGGTTCCGTCCCGAAAGACAGTGTGGAGGTCTATGTAGCCCCGGGTGGATACTTGTTCGCCGGAAAAGCCATATATGGGCTCATCATATGGGATCATGGCGGTGTCAGGAAGTTGTAATTTTTGGTAGGTGGCCCAGTAGAAGATGTCAACTGAGCTACCTTGATCCACAAGGACTTTCTTAACAGCATAATTTTTGATTTCGACAGTGATGACCATGGGGTCATCCTGTTGGTGGTCGAGGCCGTGGAAGTCATCATCTGTGAATACGATGGGGGGCATACGGCGTCTGTGGTGGGAATGGGTGATATGGTTGATGGATTGTATATGGCGGAGGTGTCTCTTTCTGGCAGACGAGGTGGAGCCTCCACTTGCGAAGCCACCAGAGATGGTGTTAATGGTGCCTCGTAAGGGGGGGTCGGCAGGGGTGATGTCGATGCGGGCAGGCTCTGGTTGTTGATTGTTGGGTTGGGTGGGGTGGCTATTGTGATGGGAGTCATTTGGTTGACGTTTGTGGTCAGGTCGCGGGGGGTGGCGGGATCGAGAGGAGGAGGAATGGTCATCCCTACGGATGAAGCAGCGAAAGTGGCCAGCATGGACCAGTTCTTCTATTTTATCCTGGAGTGCTTTGCATTCTTCCGTAGTGTGACCATGGTTGCGGTGGTAGCGGCAATATTTGGTCATGTCGGCGTTGGGAGGTATGGTTGTCTTGCGTGGTGGAGGGATTAGATCGGCTTGGAGGGCTTCGTCTAGAATGCGGGAGCGGGCTTATGTGAGGGGGGCGTATCTGGTGAAGCGAGGTTGGCGGGGTTCACGTGGGCGGGTATCAGGGCGTGGGTTAGGTTGTGGGGTGGGGTTGGAGGTGGTGGCGGCGTAATCGTTGCAGAATTTGGTGTGAAGTGTTTGCATTTCCTCCATGCGGACGTAGTCGGCTGCATGCAGCTTGAGTTCGTGCATGGAGGCAGGTGGGTGGAGGTAGACGTTGTTGGCGAAGGGGTCGGGTTGTAGGGTAAGAGTCATGCACTGGAGAATCATCTTCTGGTTGAGGTGCGGTGTACGAAGGGCGACTTTACTAAAGCGATCGATGAACGCTCTGAGTGGTTCGTTAGGTTCCTGTCTGATACCCAGTAGGGATATGGTGGTGGTTTGATGGGGACGGCTTCCGGTGAAATGGGTGGAAAACATGTGGGAGAGGATGTCGAAACTATCGATTGAGTAGGGCGGGAGAGTTGTGAACCATTCTAGGGCAGGGCCTTTGAGGGTGGTGGAGAAAGCTTTGCAAAAGACTACGTCTTGGGATGTGTACAAGGCGACATGGGTGACGTAGACTTTCAGGTGCTCATCAAGGTCGGTTTCGCCGGTATAGCGATCCAAGGTGACTGGTTCCCACTGGCCAGGAGAGGGGTGTTGGCGATAAAATCCGTGAATGGGTGGCGGCGTCTGGGCTGGTGAGGAGGGGGCATGTGAGGTGGTAGTGGGTGGTTGATCATAGCAGGAAAGGTGGAGGTGATGTTGTGAGGAGGAATGTGGGTTGTGGGAAGATATTGTGGGTTATAGGGTGGAATATGTGTGGTGTGGAGGGCGGTGGGTATGTTGTAGGGGATATGGGTGATAGGGAGGGTGGGGGTGGGGGTTGGGGGTGCGGTAAGCCCCGGTTGACCAGATGGAAAGTGATGGGGATGGGTAGAGGTAACGGGTGTCTGTTGGGTAGTGGTGAAGGTGTGGGGGGTGGGATTGTATTCACTTTCTTCCTCTGTAGGCTGGAAAGCCGGAGACTTCACGGCTTCAGAGGTTTCTTTGGTTTTTCCCTTCAGGTTGGGATCCGCCTCGATCCTTCGCCTGAGGCGGGAGTTCTCTTGTCTCAACGCCTCCATTTCTTCAGCACTGCGCTTCTTCAGGTCAGCGAGTTACTGTTGCATCTTTGCTTGGCCGTTTAGGATGGCGGCCAAATCAGGGGTGATGCTAGGAGGTCCAGAGGGACCAGCATTCGCTTGCTTGTTCGCTCCAGCTCTGCTGCGGGTGGAAACCATCTTCAGAGAAAAACGGGTACTAAAGGTGTTCGTCTCGTGCCCCACGGTGGGCGCCAATTGTTCTTTCAGAACAAATGAGATAAGTTAGGCACAAGCGTCACCTTACAAAGTAGTCCGCTATCTCTTCGGTTGGCCTCTCTCTGCTCGACACATGTCAGCTTGAATCCAGGAGGGGTTACCTACAGAAGAATCTCCGAAGCTCAAGTAAGTCAAAGTTCTCAGAGAGTCAAATCAGTGATTAATGAATGCGTACCTTTAAATGATGGGGTCCACGTGTATTTATATAGCATTAATGACGTTTGACTATTCCATGGGCTGGGCCTTGACTTGGGCTCTAGGTAGGGCTTATGAGTGGGCCAGGGCCCTAACCCAGGCCCTTAAGGTTTATTGGACGCGGACGCTTCCATTATGTTGAGTTCATTAGAGTGGTCGGCCTATGTTCTAAACTTAGCGGATATGCTGGAGTAGTCGGTCTAGGCCAGCTATTTGTCTTGATGGCTTATGCTGGTATAGGTTGTCCCTTTAGATGTTTAGTTTAGGTCAAGACTGGTATAAGTTAGGTTAAGTCGGCCTAGGCTGGATACTTGGCTGCCTTGATGTGCACATTGTTTACTTATTTGGTCGAGTTTGACTAGATATGGTACATGTTTAAAAATAAAACATATAAAAAAATATATAATAATAATAAATATAAAGATGACATAAATTTTCATATAATAATAATAACAATCTAAATTTTTTAAATGGACTATACCATCTCAACTTAACTTATATAAACTATGGGTAAATTTCATTACAAAGATGTGGGTTATAAGTATTATGTTAAATTTAAATGTAAAATTTTGATTGTGTAAAATTTTCTTTGATTGAAGTTGAGTGAAAGATTCATCGACTAAAAATATGTAAAATAATTTTACAATTTTATCGTATAATATATGCTTTGATTGAAGTTGACTAAAAGATATTCTAACTGAAATTTTGTAAAAATATTTGATTTGATAGTTAAAAATATTTTATAAAATTATTTTGTTAAAGATTGAGTTAAGAATATCTTGATTAAAATTTAAATACATGCTTTGGTTGAGATATATCTTTAAAATAATTTTTTTTTATAATTATTATTCGCGATCCATGAAACTTAAATTTAAAATATCTTAACCGCGTAATATATCCTTTGATTGTTGAAGTTGAAGTTGAGTGAAAGATTTTCTAATTAAAAAAGTGTAACTTAAATTTAAATTTTGTATCGTATAATATATCTTTTGATTGAGGTTTAGTAAAAGATATTTCAATTGAAAAATGTATAAAGATATTTAATATTTGATTTGATTTATAAAACTATTTTGATTAAGATTGAGATAAGAATATCTTGAGTAAAATTTAAATACTTGGTTGAAATATAGTTTTAATGTAATTGTTTTTACAATTATTATGCGTAACTTATATTTTTTTACTTTTATTTTGATTCATTGTCACTCTATCCTTAGTTTATGTATGAAGCTGGTCAACAACACTACTACATAGATGTATATCATTTTTGTTAAAAACGCATTAGTTATGTTTATTTATTAAAAACGAATTTTATTTTAATATGTACAACTTTAATTCTGAATATTGATATTCATTGAAATTTTTATTGAAATATACAAAAAAAAGTTAATTTTCTTAATATTGATATGTATGAAATAATTTCATGTTAACGTATGTTGATATCATTCTGTAAAATTTTGATTTAAAAACTATTTTTGTAATTTTTTTTTATTTGTGTATAACTTAAATATGTGCACAATTTCAGTTAAAAATATTCATAATAAAATGTATCATATTATATTTCTCAAATTATAGTCTAAGAATTATAATGATGAGTATATTATATTTGAAGATAAAAAGTTAAAATATTATATGTATAATTCCTCTGTCAAATCAGTAAGAGTGTTATTTGCTAGTTGTCCATTAATCAGCGCTTGAGGCCCAATCCGTTAAGTGATTTGGGCAGCCCAACATGATCCGGAAGTGGTTTGTACCAGAACCATATTGACAGAATTTTTGGGACTTCTCCCTACACTCCCCATGTTTTCTCCAGTACTCCTAAAATATAATTTAATTCCCGATTTGTCCTGCATAGTAAAAGTTAAAAAAGTTAATTTTATATCTCCTATTTAATGCAGGAGGCCCACCATCACTGCATGCACCCCCAATTTGACCTAGGTTTTGTGCGGTCCCTTCCAGCCCCATTTTCTCTCCTCATTCCCATTGCAGCCTCCAAATCACAATCCATGGGTTGCCATTGTGTTGCCATTTTTGTAGTCCATATCCGCGTGAATTCTTTGTACTTAAGTTCATTCTTCACCTTTTTTTTTTCTTAGTTATTTATTTGAGTTTTTTGTCTATGCATGTTTAAATTTGTAAATCACACACAATAAAACATAACTTCGTTTCGCTGCCTAGACTAGTTTTGTTTTTTGGAACTGAATTTTGTTTTTAAGAAACAGTGGAAATGGATTTCCGCAATTAATTTTTTTCTCAGAAAATGACTATTCCGGATCCGGCAGAGGGAATAGAATGGTGGATGTGGACATTATTTTACTAAATTTTGTGCCTGTTACGGATGTGGATGGAATATGGGCCATTACGGATGTCGACATCCGATAGAGCAAACTGGGTTATAGATGTCGACGTTCGTAGATCAATTTTTCTTGATTTAAACATTATATTATGAATGTGGCTTTTAATGGGGATATATTACGGATATCGACATCCAGTAGAGCAAATTGAGTTGTGGATTTGACATCCATAGATCAATTATTTTATGTTTTTAACGTATTACGGATCTGGAAATCCTTTACATATATGCTTGAATGCAATATATATGATATGATGGTCGAGATAAAAGGTTTTTCCTTTTTCAATGGTAATGACCATTCATAATAAATTTGATTAGAATTCTGGAAATGTATTGTTGATAGAAAAATCATGTTTAGCTATTCTTTCTTGTTTCAATGTGCTGCTTTATTTAGTGGTATTTAGGTGAACACACTTAACCCACGAATAAACATAAAATTTGATTTTTAATTTTATAGAAATGCCTAGGACACAAGGTGGCTTGACAAGACATGGTAGTTCTTGTAAGACCCGATGAATTTAATTAATTAATTAAATAATTAATTGATAAGTGTGGGTAGTGGAAGCCTTTATGACAATTAATGTTAATTATTATGACGTGGAAAAGTACTAGTTCATATGGTTGAGAATACTTGATTGTGTCAGGAAGACTTAAGTTCAAGTCCTATGTATGTTGTTTGTGTGTTATTTAGTTGATTATTATTTTTAATCATAAAATGCTTGATTATGATGAGTGATAATATAACCCTAGATTTATAGGAATTATTACGAAACATGATTTGGTTGAATTGGTTGTGCATTGACTTGACTTTGGCATGGTTGTGTGTTTGAGCCTTAGTACACATGATTTAAGCTTTCTCTTTGCCAAATGCATGAATTGTTGATGTTGAATTCGAATTGCTGTATTGAATTTTTGGGTTGCTGGAAAATTTCCAGAAACCGCTTGGTGGGTACTCAAAGCCACCAGGCGACTCATACCCTTGTCTGTGTAATTGTGGGTTCCAAGGAGGAACCGCCTGGCGGCATGAACTGGCCGCCAAGCGACGCATGTGTGCCAACCCAGTGTTCTGGGTTTCTGGATGATCCGTCGGGCGGTGATGAACACCCGTCAAGCGACACGAGCGATTTTGGCACGACTTGGGTTTTTAGCGTGTTCTAAGTTGTTTTTGATCAGTGGAAAAGGAGTTTTCGTAAAACTGCATTTCCCGGTTCGTTAACTGTCCAATTTAGGTGATTTTGGCAGGTGGTCCATAACATGTGTTTCTTCACTTTGAACGGTGGAGATTTGATTTAGACGTTAGTAGCTAGAGATATGCGTTACTCAATATTGTTGATTTTAGAGTCTTTAAAATACATGAATAAGCTCTTGATAATTTCAAGTAACCTCTAATGAAGTATGATTGGGTTATGTGGTAAGTCTCTATCAATTTGAATGTTCTTTTGGGTTAGTCACATGTGGAGAATTGGTTATTGGTGAAGCCATGTGGGTAAATATTAATTTGCATTGGTGCATAGGAGTATGTGCTTAAATTGTTAAAGTGTTGCTACTTATATTTCGTTTGAGCATGCGTTATTCATAAGTTAGAATTGAATGCTAGCATGGATTTAAAGGGTGAATATATATATATATATATATATATATATATATATATATATATATATATATATATATATATGAATGTGAATGGATTGATTTTACTTTGTTCTAGGTGCTTAAAAACTAGTACTGCAAAAGTACTAGTGTAGCGCTTGGCGGTGGTGTTTGACTGTCAGGCGATAGCTACAAAACTAGTAGAAAAATGAAGCGTGTAGCACTTGGCGATAAGGGTTGTCCTGCCAGGCGATACTTATAGAAACAATAGCATCAGAGGCACTTGGCGCCTGGCGGCACGTGTCCCCCGCCAGACGGTCTGGAAGCCTTTTGCGCCTGACGACTTGTGTGGAGCGCTAGGAGATTTTCTATGAAGCAAGCATTGTGTTTTGCTTGCTTTGGATGTGCGTGGTCTACGAGACTTTGAGCGATATCTCAAGGGTCAGATGCTAGAGTATACTTGGTGTTGTGGCTCAGGATGGAGGGTAAAACGAGTATTCTTTGAGTTATGGCTCGGAATAGCGAGTGTTCCCGCATGTGTTCTACAAGTGATGGCTTGTAGGTTGGACAACAACGATAGCTTGAGATTATCAACCAAAGACGTAGAACATGGATACATGGTGGTGGCCATGTGTGATGAGACGAAAGGATGGAGTTCCTTTAATGTGTGTGTTTTGTTATCTAAATTGTTGCATATGTTTATATTCCCTTAGCTCACCCTATCTCCATGTGTTTGGCGATGATCGTGTATGCGGTACACGGGAGCAGATGGCGTTGCAGGTGGTTCTGGTGGAGCGTTGATCCGGAGCGTGGGCTAGTTGGGAAACTTTGTGGCAGCGTTTCATCTTTTTTATGAGTTTTAGGGATTTCTTGTAATCATTAGAATTATAGAATTTGGCTTTATAATGAGACTGATTTTGATAATGTATCGTGTTTATAACAATTGGATTTAAGTTGGCTTTATCAGTGTAATAAAGTTTTAAATTCCCGCGGTTTTGGGAAAATGATTTATAATAAATTGAGTATTATTATTACATTTTTATTTTATTATTTAAATTTCGTAATATCCGGGCGGGATGTTACAATACTTCTTTGTTGACTCATTATGCTAATCATGTAACACGTGTGACATGGGAGGGACAAGTTAGTCAAATGTTTTTATAAATGCTTTTTTTATGGTTGATTTATTGTTCGAATGTTTAAAGGAATTTTCTTTTAAGATCGAGTTATGAAATTGGTCTCGCATGCTAAAAAAGTTAAAAGATTTAGACGACTTCACGTCTTTGTTCAACCTTTTGTGTTGAATTCTGGTTTATTGTCGGTGTGCGATATTTTGTATGAATACCTCGATATTAGGTTTTGTTGAGAGATGACACCTTGAGACAAACAGTTTTCATCTACCTATTGGTGAGTTGACCATCTCTTTAGATGACGTAGGGTCCTTTCTACAACTCTGATGACACCTTTGGATGTGGACCGGGCTATGGCTACGGATGAGTTGAATCAGTGTCGTGGTTCCCAAGTTAGATTGAGTTGGCTAAGAGATCTATATAATAGTTGTTGCAAAAACCAGTTGTAGGAGTTTGTTGCACGAGCTATTTTTTGCACCTTATTGGGTGCACTATATTTGTTGATAAGAGCACCACTTTTTTCTGTGTTTCGTACCTACAGTTGTTTAGAGATCTGCCTTAATGTCGCGGATATGCTTGGGGAGTTGCTGCTTTTGTCTACTTTTACTAGCAGTTAGGAGATGCTAGTTTTGCATCAACAAAGCAATTATATGGATATCGGCCTCTTTTACATGTACCCACATATATTGTACTTTATTCCCGTTTTGATATCAATAGTAAAATGCTATGGTATTTTTTGTAGAGTTGGATATATGAACACTTCCTTGCATTAGTAAGGAAGCAGTTTCGTGGTATGTATGTCGAGACTGAATCTTGTGCTACACGTTTTGTCATTGGACGAGTTACTTCTACTTTACATGATGTTAGAGCCCAGTTAGATGCTCTAACATATGATGGGATGATTTGGTCCCTATATGGATCACATAGAACTGTTCAACCCTATATTACAATTTCTATGTTTTTTGGCTTCATTAGGCTTAGTAGCATGGTTCAACGTCATATGCCGGAACGTGTTTGACAATTTGGGTTTATGCGCCCTATTCCACGACTGCCAAATGCACCTCCTATGGTCGACTTGTCCATTATTTATGATCATTGGGCACACTTCCAACAATATGTCATAGTGGAGGTCACACACGTGCTAGCTCCATTTTCATGTGTTGATGGATATTTGCAGTGGTTTATGAGGGTGTCTCATCCCTATGCTATATGTAGTGTTAACGACGAGTGACCTAGTCTTGTGGTAATGCCACGACTTCACTGAAATCTACCAGTTGACACTATAGTGTGGAGGACATCAGAGTCATGATCTTCTGGTTATGTTACCAATTTATTTGTTCATATTATTAATTTCTTAATAAATTTACATTATTGTGGTCTTATTGCAGGGTGCGATGAAATGCATTGTGAGCAGCCTTCAAAGGATGATAGATTGTAAAGACGTTAGTGAGGGCACAGGGATCAGACGTAGGAGTTATTATAGATAGCTCGTGATGCCACAGAAGAAGAAGAAGAAGAAGAAGAAGAAGAAGAAGAAGAAAGTAGAGGAGGTCGTAGTGTTCGAGGTCGACAACCATCCACAACTGTATAACAATTTTACCTTATATGTATGGCTCATAACACAACCACAACGACTAGTATCAAATCCTATTTTCTTAACTCTTTCTAATTTTGGAGCAAGGATTCTTAAGGCATATCTAGATACATATCCAACCAATCTTTTATAACTCAATGCCTTGTAAGAATCATTTATCAAATTAAGACTTCTTTCAAAATATGCCTTTATTTCGTTATGTTGCAGGATAATGACGTTGTGAATTCCATCCCAACACGAGCATAGGTCCCCCATACTGCGTCCAAGAACTTTCTTTAAGCTCCAGTGAGCAAACTCAACCTTGTTACAAATTTTACAAATTTTACAGACAATAACATAAACCATAAATGAAAAAAATAATCAATATATAAGATGTAAACATACTTGTTTGATGTTGTATTTCCTAAATTCAAAATTTTGTTTGTCCAGGCCTTCACAAAGTATTTCTTATAAGGAATGACCCACGAGTCACTAAGATATTCGAAGAATAGAGACCATGATTGACAAACAAGTTGAAGGTGATTAACACAATCGGTAAACTTATACTCGTCTTCATAGTCCATCACATTTTCTCATGCTTGCAGCACAACATCCCATGTGTCAACAGAATTCACTAACATTTTGCATTTTGCTTGCACGTTTTTATGAATGTGGAAATGACACAGAAGATGATAACATTCAAGGAACACAATGTCAATAGTATTCATTAAAGCCAGATCCATGTCATTAACAATGACTTGTAGACCACCCTCAAACGTCATAAACATACCTCTTAGCCTTTCAAGAGCGCAAGTGAAATTATTTTGTCTTTCACTTGATAAAAATGCAAATGCAGTTGAGAAAGTTAATCCTATTGACATCACACCAACAATCTCAAGCAATGACAACCGATATTTGTTGGTTTTGTAAGTACAATCCATTAAGAAGACAATATTAAATACATTTAACAACTTCACTACATCAGGATGTGTCCAGAAGAGGTTGCTAACCACCTCAGATTCATCAACACATCTACGCTATACTTATCATGTTCTAATATCACCATCAATTGTTGTAACACGGTCCTCGAACCTCTCAATGATCGTTTATACTTGTATCTTGCATTGTATACTTGCTTCATAGTGGCTACATTGCACTCATCTTTTTTCTTTGAAAGTGAGAAGTATATTTGCACGTTTGACTTGACTTCTAGTCACATCAACAAGCAATAATTGTTCACAAGACTTCAACCTACTGGCAAATGGGTGACCAACTAGAGTATCTGAAAAATCATGATTATGGTAACCACATATTACCTCCAACACCCACCCATCCCCTTTAGAGATGGGTTTGCCTCTCAATTTAAATGGACACTCACATTTTCTTGTGCTAGATAAACTGGACTCCACATCAGATTTGTATTTCTTATATTTTCCACCCATTTCACATCCTAATAATACATAGGTCTTTCTTTCGGGTTGTCTATTATATTTATCAGATCTTAGAATAATAAAAACGAAACCAAGATCAAAAGCAACCCCGCGAACCCACTTAATTAAATCTTCACGTGTCAGGAAAATCTCATTGGTTGTAAAGTTAGAAGTATAATCTTCATCGCATATATCATGAATGAAAGAAAAAAAATTTGACACCAAACTTGAATTTACTTGAGAATCCAAAAAACTCAAATAACTCAAATGATAATCTTCTATAATTATACTCACCTATAATTAATTAAGGGTTAAATATGTTTTTGGTCCCTCAAGTTTTAATGAATTTTGGAATTAGTCCCTCATCAAAACTTTATACCAATTTAGTCCTTCATCTTTCAAAATGCGTGAATTTAGTCCTTTTAACCAAATTTTGTTAAGTTTATCTGACGTTTCAAGCACATTTCATGATAGTATTTAAGTTAACATTAAAGCAAAAATGTGTCAAACAGTGTAAATAATTTAAATACTATCATGAAATGCGCTTGAAACGTCAGATAAACTTAACAAAATTTGGTTAAAAGGACTAGATTCATGCATTTTGAAAGATGAAGGACTAAATTGGTCAAAAGTTTTGATGAGGGACTAATTCCAAATTTCGCTGAAACTTGAGGGACCAAAAACATATTTAACCCATTAATTAACAAACAATCAAGGAAAATATAAATAGCATTCATAAGTTATAAATTTTATTAATATTTTCAAGTAAATAAAAACAATAATTACTACATCAATATCTTGAATACAAAAAAAAAATATAGAAAATAAAAAATAAACTTTAAATATAATAATGTAAAAAATATAAAATTATTTAGATCAAACAATTCATTATAGATGTATAGAAAATAAACAAATAAATTACTAAATTAATATTTATATAACTAAAATAATATATACTAGATAAAAAAAAATCAGAGGTCAACAATAATTTAAATGAAAAATTCAAAAAAAATATAAAAATGTGGACATCCAACTTACAAATTTGACATCTGTTTTTAAATTATACCGGATGTTGGTTACTTTTTTATTAGTTTTCATAAAAGAAATTTGTAATAAACTTATGAAATAATTAAAATAAATAAATATCATAATTACTAAATTATTATCTTAATAACTAAAAAAACATTAACTAGGTTTGTTAAATTATTGTATCAGAAAAAAAAAATCAACAAATAGTTGTAAAAAAAAAAAAACAAACTACGGAAATGCACATCCGAAACCTATGACATTCGTTTCTAGTACATATCAGATGTCCACATTGTAAGACCCGAGAAATTTAAATAACTAAATAAATAATTAATTAATAAATGCGGGCAATTGGAGCCTTTATGACATTAAATATTGATTAATGTGATATGGAAAAGTATTAGCTCAAATGGTTGAGAATATTTTGATTGTGTGAGAAGACTTGGGTTCAAGTCCTATGTGTTGTTTTATTTATTATTAATTTTTAATAATAATATGCATGATCGTGTTGAGTGATAACATGATTATAGAATTAGGTGAATTATGACAAAATATAAATTGCTTGAGTGGTTAGGCATTGATTTAATGATAAGCATGGTATGGGTTCAAACCTTGGTGAACTCATATTTAACTTTCTTTTTGTTAAAAAATTAGTTGTGGCCTGAATATGAAAGGGTAAAGAAAACCCTAACAGAAGGGGAAAAGCCAAGAGGGGCTGAAAATAATGGGCTTTGAATAGCAACTAACCTTACCATAAAGCCAATTTCGTTTTTTTTTGCATTTACCAACATTAAGGCAACCTTTAAAAGGCAAATTCAGGTGAGAAGAGGTGTTATTGTGGCATAGGCAGAGGGATACGAAAATTTAGAGTGAATTGTGAGGATTGAGAGCTGATTTGGGAAAGAATCAAAGAGAGGGCATTGGTGCTCAAGGGAAGACGCATTATTCAAATTCTAAGCAAAGGAAAGTCCCAGGTAAGGGGAGCTGACTAGTTTAATCTCTTCCTTTGAAAGAAGATTTTAAGTTTTGTTTGATTGAATTATTGTTTATAATAAAAAAATGTGATGCATTTGTTTTATATTTTAGAAATTTTGATTGTAATGGTGATATAGTATCATCAAATTTTTGTTTGAATGTTAAGTATGTGATTGGTGAATTTTAGTGATACGAAATCTAATATAGCATGAATGAATTGAGGTTTTCTTGATTTGTGGGTGAATGATGCAAAGGAAAGGTTAGGGTTTATGTTTTTCTTCTACATGGCATGACTTGGGGTTGCACTCTAAAGCTTTCATTTTTTTTAGTTATATAAAAGTAGATAAATGTGGTGTTATGGTATGCTATAATATTTTAGGAGGATATTTTACGACATTCATCATATATAGTAATTTATATAATATTAAAGAAAAAAAATGAAACAAATTATCTACTTTTGGTGTAGAGCATCAATTACACTAAATAGTTTTTTTTAATATAAATATATATTTAAAGAAGGTTAGAAGTGTGACTGACTTTCTTTCTTTTCTTTTCTTTTTGTTGTATTTGATATTATATATGACTTGTAACTTTTGGGTATTAAGTTTTGGTAGTGACTAAACTTTTGGTATGTTGCAGTTAAGGTTTTAAAATAATTAGTAATTTTCTTTGCTAGTGTTTTCTTATAGAAATTATGATATGGTATAATTAGTAATTTTTAATATATTATATAAGAGGGGAATAGAATAGTTATAGAAAGGTTTACAAATGGGATTCCAGAGATGATTTTATTAATTTAGGTTGGTATTTCTAGGGTGCGTGTTTAGAGTTCTTCTTCTAAACACAACACAGTTATTATTATTATTATTATTATTATTATTATTATTATTATTATTATTATTATTATTATTATTATTATTATTATTATTATTATTATTATTATTATTATTATTATTATTATTATTATTATTATTATTAT
>Ga0214544_1009247_pt1 | contig 15600 bp, 5 predicted proteins | sample CNSS3metaG_FD_160074 | JGI IMG/M metagenome (GOLD analysis project Ga0214544, IMG submission 160074) | Root nodule microbial communities from cowpea collected in UCLA plant growth center, Los Angeles, California, USA - CNSS3 | ecosystem: Host-associated > Plants > Roots > Nodule | place: USA...
TATATATATATATATATATATATTTGTGTCTGTGTTTTTTCTAGATTATTCACCAATAAGCAAAAAAGACACAAAAATATAAAACAAAAATAAAAACTGTAAGGCCCATTAATTTTGGCTTATTACTTTCTGCCCTAAAGTAAAGGGTTGCCCCTTGTGTTTGGGCCTAGAGCTGGCCCAACTGATAAAACTTGCTTCAGTTACCCTAATGCCTCCATTTTTCCTTGCATTCACAGAACCTTCAGCCGTTTCCCTAACTGGTACGCTAGAGCTCTGCTAGGGTTTGTTCCCGTCTCGAACCAGTCCGTCCTAAGAGCTCAAGTAGCGATTTCTACTCCACGTAAGTGACTCTAAACCTACTGTACTTACTTTCTAAAGCTTTACATTCATATTCCACCGATTAAAGTTCGAAAATAATCGTGTCTTCCGCTGTTCCGCCAGTTCTGCAAGTCCGTCTTTCAAGCTGCTATGCTCCGTGGTCCAGTGTCGAGGTCTCGTACAAGCCTTTTCCAGGTATGGGAAGTTAGGGTTTCTAGTTTCCAGTCGTTTTGGTCTGTGTTTGAGTTGGTTGTTGATTGTATGGTTTAATCCTTCGATTTGATGCGTGAGTATACTTTGTATGTTTGGTTGGTTTGAAAAACATGGTTGCTGCAGGTGAAACAGTGGCGAGACCTGTTAATCTCGCCTAGGCGAGACCAACGAGGAGTCGCCCAAACCAGTGTGCGCGAGAGGTCGCCCAGGCGACCTGCTCAAATTTTTGAGCGATCGAGCATCTTGCCTAAGCGAGATCCCGCATTGCTTCCTGATGCTCTTTTCGAGCCCTCGCCTAGGCGAAGGAGACTCGCCTGAGCGAGAACGTCTCGCCTGAGCGAGACCCTTCAGCCTGAGTGAGGGATTGGGCGAGACAGAGTGGTGTTTGGTTGTGTGTTGCTCTCTTATGATTGGAATTGTTTGGGTATGACTGCCATTATGAGATACATGTACATATGTATGGATATATGCCTAATGGATTGCTATATATGCGTGACATGATTCATAAATGATGAATGATGGGTGTTGTGGTAACTTGACATGTGAAATGGATGAGTGGGTTGGAACTAAAGGAACATGGTGTTGATATGAGATGAGGCCCTAGACTCATGGGGTGGTGATGATCAGAGGTATGGATTCAAAATGTGATACGTATGAGGAATTAATCCCAGAGGTTGGTATGGAATTGTAAATATGATTTAATGTTCTTCTATCGCTGATTTATGAATATTGGTCCGTGTCAGCGTTTAAATTCCTTGGGGTCTCTAGGTGAGACCTCTAGGGTTGCGCTTCAGTGGTCGGGACGTAATCCCATGGCCCCTGGTAGTGGGTGTCCATGGTGGTGCCCCATCTGTATAATTAGGTAAAGATTCAAGGTAAGGTTGCATCCTGACACTCTAAGGGGTCAGTTAGTCTCACCTAGAGCGGACTGACTCCTGTGGTGAGAGTAGCAGGAGGTCTGAAATTCACTAAGGGCTAACCTTGTGGTGAGAAAAAAAAAATTGATCCATCGTAACACTTGTAACACATAGCTCGGGGGTGAGCAGCTCGAGGGTGAGCAGAGCTATCCACCACAAGTGCAAGCATCCGCTGAATCCGACCAGGTTATACGTATCCGGATGAGTCGAGTCGAGTCGAGTCGAGTCGTAGTGTATTGAATGAAGAGTCATGACATGCTTGGCTGTTGTATGGGTATGGGATGGTGAAAATATAATTGACTGTATGATGAATATGTTATTGGCTCTAACTTACCCGTTATGTTGTATGATTGTATTATATGTGGCTGTTCTTTCTTGCAATGATCATCAATTTGATTGATGAGAGCAAATGAGCGAGGTTCTCGTGGCCAACAAGGGAATGGTGATTCTGCTGCTTAGCCATTTGGGCTGGAGTTACTTTCTTCATGTTTTTTTAGGGCTACGGCCCATGTATCGCCTTATGTATTTCTACCCTACACTCTTTGTTAGACTTGTATTTGGTTTTCTTTTGACATCGTGGTGTGCCCGGTTTGTAGGGGTTGTATCAAGGACCCCAAGACTACGCTACATTGTTATCTCTGTGTGACGTTTCCTTTAATTTTTACGCTTTAAATTAAATGGGGCGTTACAAAAACAAGTTATATTGTAATAGAAAAAGTTTTACATAAAGAGAATATCTTACTATGTAATGTATATAGTATATATTTTACTATATATAGAATTAAAAATAAAGATAACGGAAAAATATTAAGATAGATAAGATAAAATATCATCTAATAGTAGTACATAAACAATTTAATTAATCTTAATGTTACTATATATTATCTATTAAATGGTTTTTTTTCATCATATAATCATGATTTAGAGTTAATATATTAAAAATTTTCACATTGACTTCAAATTATGGAAGTGAAAAATTAATCCACTCCAAACAATGTTTCAGTATCGATCTTTGTAGAGACTTTGTAAATATATTTGTAAGATTCTCTTTTAAAGTTACCTTTACAAGTGTGACCCAAACTCAACTAGATCTCTAATAAAGTATAGTCTAACATCAATGTATTTAATTATCTTATGATATATTTGTTGATAAACTAAATGCAAGACTCTTTGATTATTGTAGTGAATAATCATACAATTTTACATAATAAGTCAAATACAAAAGATAATTAATGATTAAAATTATTTGAAGCTCAATTGATCCATGATAAATTATGATTTATTATGAAGTATCATATTTTACGTTGGAAAAGCAAATCTAATTGGAGAGTGAAAGGGTAGGACAAGCTTCCAGTAGAGTATCCAAACGATACTCCAAAAAAAAAAAGTGACACCACATGGTTGTTTTTATTTTCTTTTTCCTTTTATATGTGAAAAAGTAAACAAATACACTTTTTTCTGATAAAAAAAAAAACAAAGATTTTTTTACAAAGTAGTATTTGACAAACTTTGACAAAGCTGACATGGTATGTATGTGTCACATTTATTTATTTTTTATTTTAAAAAGAAAAAGTTCCACGATGTTTGCCCGCCAATTGACAAAACTCTCGCATGAAATATTTTTACTCATTTTTCTCGAGACTTCTCTCCATGGTCTCGCCATCCCCTGAACTGGTGTTTGCTGTCGCGTTTCTGATGGTTCTTCTTCACGATCGTCCACGACAAATTATCGGCTTTGTTCCTCTCTATCCTGCATTGTTTCATATTTAGGGTTTGGTGGAGTTTTCTGGATGGGCGCTATCGTGAACGAGTATGCGGATTCATCCAACTTTCGTTTCAGTGTTGGAGTTCTTTGTCATTCTAGGTAAAGTTTCATTCTTGATGTACAATATTATTTTCAGAGTCCATTTATATTAATTTCAGTTTAGGTATTTTTCGAAACCCTTGTTTTCGGTCTATGTGTTTTCCTGTTCTTTGTGTTGGTGAATGTATGGCATGTTGTAGTTTTAGGAATTTATTCTGTATTTTTGTATTGTATTATAATTTGGGGAAAATAATATTTTTTCATAGATGGTGATGTTGAGGAAGAAGTGAAGCCTTGGGAAGGTAGGAGATAATACACAAGTTGGGAATAGATGATTTGGAGCTTATTCTCGGATTCGAAAATTCTTGATTTTTTCTAGACAACCACCTTTAAAGAATCACATCCGCAATTGGAATCCTCTCTATTTTCTTTTTTCCAAGCAATTAATTAGTTGTTATTCTTATATTTCTATATTTACTCCGTAGTTGCATTGTTATTGCCATAAAACGTGCATGGGAGGTTGCCCTACATGGTGAGAATATACGTTATTCATGTTTATTTCATTTTTTATGATAAAAACCTTAACAACTAATAAAAGAAAAATTTATACAAAATCTGCGTTTAAATGATTGCAATAGTGAATGATTTGCATGTTGAGTCAATATAGGTCTGACCGTGAATGGTTTGAAGAAACTAAATTACACACTCTTTTCTTATTTGATAGCTTTAATAAAACTACTATGATATTTGAAGAAACTAAATTAATGTAGGAATGGTGTAGGCATATATCTTGATAGTGAGTTTGACTCATCATGGTTATTGAATGTATTTCATTTTGTAGTTTTAAGGATTCTTTTTGTACTTGGGTCTTTATTTTTAAGTATGGGAAAGTTAACATTTTTTTTTCGTAGATGGTGATGTTGAGACAATAATGATTCTAAGACAATAGACTTTGTACTTAAGCACTTAAGTATTTTACTATTAAGAATCCTAGCCAATGATATAAAGTGTATGTAGTTTGTGGTAGTGTTATCTTTTAATGACATGTGTATATTTAGTAAACTACAAGTTTGTGTTTCCAAGTTCTTTTGTGGAATACATTATGGAGGGTGAACTTTTATATACCTATTACAATTACGTATTGTGGTATAACAATTTTGTGGAGACTTATGCGAACTACATGAATTGGATATAATGTTATCTATATTTCACAGGTTTATTACAAAGTGGGACCTAACCAAATATAAATGTTGAATAACTACATTCATTTCGGTGCAAACACATTAACTACGTTTGTCACTTATTATGACTACATTTGGTACATATTTTTTCAAAACCTTTTTTAATCGTTTTGTTGTCACTAACCAAGTTTTTTTAAAGTTATGGGAAAACCCACATTAGACACCCTTGGTTGAAGTGCACATGCCCTTATCAGCCAACCAAAATATACATTAAAAGACCCTATGAAGAATGCACTGATTCCAATTTTGTTCAAAATCTTTAACTGCGTTTGCCACTTATTCAGAATACATTTGGTACATAGTTTTATAAATAAATATTCAATCCTTTTTATTTCACAAAAACTTTTTATTTGAAGTCATGGGGAAACCCACAACATACACCCTTCGTTTAAATGCATTAGTCATCCAACCTAATTTTATAGTGAAAGAACTTGTGAGGAATTAGCTTATTTCATTTTTGTGCAAAAATTGTATCCACGATTACCACTTAATTTGACTACATTTGGTACATAGTTTTTTAAATCAAATTTCACTCACTTTTATTTCACAGACCAACTTTTTTTTCAAGTCATGGGGAAATCCATACTAGACACCCTTCGTTCACATGGCCTTCTTAGCCATCCCATACAAACACTAAAAGACCTTCTCAACCATTCCCTGATTCCATTTATGTTTAAAATACTTGTATGCATTTGTCACTTATTTATACTACGTTTAATACATAGTATTTCAAATGATTTTCCAATCCTTTTCATTTGACAAACCATGTTTATTTGAGGTGATGGGGAAACACACACCATACACCATTCGTTGAAACGCACATGTCATCCAACTAAGTAAATAGTGAAAGAGCTTTGAAGTTTTTATCTTATTCGATTTTTATGCATAAAGTGTAGCCATGTTTGCCACTTTTTTACACTACATTGGGTACATAGTTTTTCAAATCAAATTTCAATCATTTTTATTTCACATACCATCTTTATTTAAAGTGATAGGCAAACCCACACTAGACACCGTTTGGGCACATGCCGTTGTATGGTATTTACAAAATGTGTAGGTTTGATCTCCTAGCAATAGGGAAAAAATTAATTTAAAAAATACATTAACTATTTTTTTTCCAAAGTTTTAAGCATCAAACATAAAGTAATTATGTGGCAAACACCGTGTATCTTTTCTAATAATTACTAGCGTAAACATAGGCGCTATTGCGCCTGTGTGTACACATTTTTTAATATGCGTGATATTATATTAGTAGGTGATGATATTGTAATGTATTAAGTTAATATCTAAAATAAAATTATATTTATTAAAAATAAAGTGAAATATTTCAGAAAGGATGAGAGAATAATTATTGATAAATAAGAAAAAAAGAAGTAGAGATAAACTGTTTTATAAAAAGCTTCTAAAATAACGGTCAATTTTCAAATTTTTTAATAAATAATTATATTTTAAAGGGTAAAATTGAAATTTTAAAATGTAGACACAAAAGAGGAAATCCTCTTTATATATTGTTATAGATAATAAATGAGTAGTTAACTACCTTGTATACATTATAAAGAACTTTTACGAGCTCACAGTTGAATGGTATTCACAAAATGTGTAGGTTTGAATTCCTTTCAATTAGGAAAAAGTAATTTAAAAAATATATATTAACTATATTTTCCAAAGTATTAGGTAATAAACATAGAGTAATTATGTGGCAGTGCAGTGTAACTTTTTTAATAGTTACAATAAATTAGTGGCTAACTACCTTGTAAACATTTTGAAGAACTTTTCTAGCTCACAATTTAATACACTACGCCAAAATTAGTAATAGATAGCGCTATTTAGATAACACTTATTTAATTAAACGCTATGTATTAAAACACATGCTAAAAGATAGCGTTTTATTAAACAAATGCTATAAAAATCGTTATACATAGACAACGCTTTATTAGGAAAAACGCTATCTATGTTTGTTTTATACTTTTAAAAATAATAATATTTTAATATAAACTGATAGAAAGCGCTTACAAAATTAAGCGCTATTTATGTTACGTTAATATATAGCTTTTAAGGAAAAAAACGCTATTTATTTTAGCATCTAAATGATACAGTTTCATTTATATATTTAAAAATAAATAAATTATTTTAAATAGATGAAATAGATAGCGTTTTATAATCAATGGAAAGCGTTTATGCAGAAGAGCGTCATCTATGTATCATAAAAAAATTCTCTCGCGCCATCCAATCTTTCCCATTTTTCTTTTCATCTAACCCTCACGCGAAAACAGAAAAACCTCGTCTCCCACCAATAGAAGCGGCTATCGTCTGCAGCCATAGTAGAAGCAGGCGCGTCTCCAACCAGTGCAACAACATTCGCATCCTCCAAGCACAACAACATTGATATTTAGAGTGGGCACTATTGATTAAGGGTTTGGGAAATTCGTTCTTCTTCTCCATCAATTTTTCCAGCAACGAACCAATTCTCCTAGCAACCATTGCACGATCCTTCATTGAGTACCAAATTCTCTTCCTTTCTCCTCGATTTTTTGTATCTTTGTTCATTCTTTGTATTGTTTTTATCTATCTTTGCCATCAATGTGAATATATATGCACTAATCATCGATTCTGTAAACCCTCCATGTAAATGATTTATTGTTCTTCTTATACCTTGATCGGAGATGTAAATACTGAACTCCAAATACTGTTTTCTAAATTAAATATTAAAGAAAGAAGTTGGTCGATGTTTTTAAATGTACGGTGGGGTTGTGGTTGTGTGTGAGTGAGCGACTGAGAAGAAATTAAATAGAAGTCACGAGGGAATTGATTTTTGATAAAAATTAATATTGAATTCACCTACCCTGCAAACTCTACATTTCAATTTTAATCATTTGCTGGAAACCATTTGCAATTCTACGAACTTGATTCATTTACATTCAAAACATTGGCAACCATGGCGGGAGCATTACTATATCACAGTCTGCAAAAAATTATTTGTAATTTAGGGCTTATTGGAAATGGTTGAGGTAACATTGTTTCTATTGTTTCTTTTTTTCTCTCTGATGAATGGTAAATATTAATTAGGAAACAAAATTTGTATTATTTTATTTTATTGATGATTATTAATGTTATCTCCTTTGTTTCCTTCATCTGCAGCTCCCTCAAACTATGACAGAAAACGTTTACCTTCTTTGTTAAACTGTCATTTCAATCAGAATTTGAAGTAAAAGTTTGTATTAAGGTTTAACATGAATTATGCAGATGAAACTAGAATTTTTGGAAAACAGATAAATGAAAATTAAAATGAAAAAGGTTTGTATAACTTGGTCTATGTTTTGTGAGCTGAATTCCAGAAGGAAACTTGAAATGCATACCTGGTGAGCTGAAGAAGCAGTTCCAAATATAAACCCTTTTGGGAAATCTACTTTGCTTATTGATTCTGCTTTCTCAATTGTTATGAGGACAAGAGTTAAAGAGAAAACAATAAGCCTCATGATGGTTGTTGATGTAAAATGAATCTTTGGTGGTTAGAGTCTAAAATGCGTTGGTTATATTTATATACAAAAAAAATGTAGCTATCTTTGTTGTAAAGGTGAAGGTTGTGGCAGAAGAAGAAATAAACTAATTAAACAGAGTGAGTTTCTTGAGCAATCTTTTGTTCTTGGTATTCAACTTCTTTGAGGGACCGTGCTCATGAATCAGACACAGATGAATTTTGATGGCATCATTGGCATGTAATATTTGATTATCTAAAAACTGTGTTTTGTGTGTGTAGGGAGATGCAAAAGGGTGTCTTCGGATAATGTTGATGATAAGGAAACTTGAACCTGAGGGAATGGTGCAGTGTGCTTGAATAATAAGGTTACAGTTGCAGGGAAGAGATTATAACTTGTGTTGTTAGCTAAATGCCACACTCAATGTGCCTTTCCGCTTTTATACTTCTCCATTTCTTCAGTATGTTTATGTTATTTGGGTGAGTGGGTAAGTATTTCAACCAGAACATTGAATTAGGCCATAATTATCTTAATACATTTGCTTGTTGTCAAGTTCATCTTCTTTTTTGTGTAACTACGTAAGAATTTCAATGCCCTTTCATTTCAGTTTTGCTTGATTTCAAGTTCGAAGTCTTTATACATGCATGTGAGTCGAAGAATAGAATGAACAAAAAATTAAATAAATTATAATAAACAATAATCAAACCAATACACATCGCTTGTTTTAAAAAAATGTTATCTATTGATGAATTGAAAAAGTGTTATCCATTAATGAAAAATAGACAATGTTTGTTTGAACAAGCGCTATCTACTAATGAATTGAAAAAGCGCTACCTATTGATGAAAAACTACTCTCATAGACAGCGCTTATTCAGTCAAGTGTTGTGTATGAGAGCTTTGATAGACAATGCTTATTCAGTCAAGTGTTGTGTATGAGAGCTTTGATAGACAACGCTTATTCAATCAAGTGTTGTCTATGAGAGCTTTGATAGACAACATTTTCTAAAGAAAGTGCTATCTATTAAAAAATATATAGATAGCGCTTGTCTAAACAAGCGGTATCTATCAAGTGTCATTAGACAGCGCTTTTTTACAAGCGCTGTCTATTAATAGATACCGCTCCAATAGATAGCGCCTAAAATGCGTTATCTATTAAGAAAAAAAACGCTGTCTATTGCCAAATTTGGCGTAGTGATATTATTCACAAAATGTGTAGGTTTGAACTCCTTTCAATTTGGAAAAAAAAAATAAAAAATATATATTAACTACTTTATCCAAAGTATTAGGTACCAAACATAGAGTAATTATGTGGCAAATGCAATGTAACTTTTTTAATAATTACAATAAATGAGTAGTTAACTACCTTGTATACATTATAAAGAACTTTTCGAGCTCACAATTTAATGGTATTCACAAACTGGGTAGGTTTGAACTCCTTTCAATTGGGAAATTCTAATATATCCAATATTACATAACTATTGCAGGAAAAAACCAATATCATCAAGACTATAAAAAAATTATCTACGAATTTTATGATTCGTAGGTAACCGTTTATCTTTAAATCTTCGTCCGTATGTAATTCATAAGTAAATCAGTCTTACTTAAAGAATTTTTTATTGACTAATGAATTTTTGTAGTTGGTAACACAAATTTTTTCTTGTAGTGCTACCATTGATTACAAATTGGCTTTCCATCAAAATGCAACTCCAAATAGTGTGAAAATGTAACTAAATATCAACATTTTGGTGTCAGTTTCCTTGAATAGTTTTCATCTACAAACTTTTCTATAGTTTCTTGCTATAGATAACTATTTGTACAATAGTGTTAATATTGTTCGGTTAGAATATCTCATCACCCACTCCATCTTCTGTAGAACCATCAAACCTTTTGTGCCATTACTTTGGACTTTATTTCAAGCCATATACAATAATTTTTACAAGAGACACACCTTTCCTTAATCTTCGCTCAACCCTTTTAGGTTGATGCATGTAGAGTAGACGGTCCTTTTATCGTAACGCCCAATTGTTCCAACACAAGTTTGTAATTAACATCAAATTCTTTATCGAATAATGTTTTACCACATGTCAGAATCATTCTTTATCGAATAATGTTTTACCACATGACAGAATCATTCTTTGAAGAAGTATTATGGTTTTATCATGGCTGAAATTGATGTTGATAGTGCCGGAACTGTCACAAATTTTCAAGATCCGATCTTCAATACATTGAATATTGAGAAGGAAGTGTCCAAGTATGACATCTGCAAGATCATCTTTCTGTCATTGTCAATGTCATTTGAGTAAATTTATCTCAGGAGTTACACCAGAAAGAGGAGATTCGGAGCACTACTTCTCCCATGTTCTATCTTGTGTAATAAAGTTATAAAAATAATATGTATAATATATTTATAATTTATATATATAATAGTTTTTAAATTATATTTTTATAATATTTGCTTTTTTATATAGTAAAAAAAATATAAGATTATTTTCAAATACATTATCTGTTGTTGTTTAGGACACTAACTAAAATTAAATATATAAAGACTTCAACTAATAGTAATTTTTATCTCTTTAAATATAAATATATTAGGAATATAAAAAATCAAAAAGAAAGATAATGAATAAATAAGATACTTTATTTTTCTTAAGAAGTGATGAATATATATATATATATATATATATATATATATATATATATATATATATATATATATATAAAGAGAGAGAAAAAATATATATAAAAAAATATTTTTATTTATAAATATATATATATATAAAAACACATATATATATAAAGTGTGAGAAGATAATTATAAGCAAAAAGGTTTATTGCTGCTGAAATATATTGATATTAACACTGCAAAATGTAAAGAGTAATGTGATGAAATCAAGGTTAAAAAAATTCATGAAGGGTGACAAGAAACTGAAAAGTTTAAGTGCAATTTTGCTTATTGAGAAAATTTTGATTGTATCGTTGAAGTTACTAATTATATTTTATTTTGCTGAAAGTTAATATATATAATGGATAATGATACTATGACTCTCATCTTTTGAGTCTCATCTTTTACTTTTTCATATGGTTTAGTGTGAATTATTGATTAATGTATAACTATCTTTTCCTTTGGAAAAAGTAATGACTCACATTAAACCACGTAAGAAAGTAAAGAATGGAAGTGAAAGTATAATTTTTCATATATATATATATATATATATATATATATATATCTTTTATAAATTAAACATAACTAGGATAAAGTTATAACACTTTATGTCCCTGACATATTTTTTGTTTTTGTTTTTATAATATTTTTGAAACCTAAAGGTATTACCTTATAAGTTTTATGTAAGACAAAAAATAAAAACGTATTGTGTCATATATCCAGATTCAAAAAATTACACAATTTAAAATATTTACATGAATGGATGAAGAAGTGACACATGTTTCAATGTTAGGAGAGAAGTATACTATCAACCCAAACACACAAGATTGTAGTTGTAGGAGATGGCTTATCAATGTCACCCCTTACTACCATTCACTTACTACTATGAAGTTCTTAAACTTGAATGGGGAAGAATATATCTCTCACTGGTTCAGAAGGTCAACTTATGAAAAGATATATAACTCCATCATCTTCCCTATGAATGAGCAACTTTTATGGTCCAAGACTTCCTTCCCTAATTTGTTGCCCCCACGTAAAAGGACTTTTCATAGAAGACCAAAGGAAAAGAGAAGACTAGAACCTTGGGAGTTAAAGAAGGATGATACCCAATTAAAGAAAGGTGTCCAACGAAAAAGTGCAACAATTGTTGTCAACTTGGTCACAACAAAAAACATTGTCCACAACTCCCTCTAGATTTGCGGTCCTCATAGCCAACGAATCTATACCACAACCAACTCAACCATATGAAGATGTCTAAGTTAATGTTTATTTAGTCATATTTGATGAATGTATACGGATTATAATGTATTTTAGATGAATCTAGATTATGTACTTTGGATGACTGTGGATTTTGAATTTGGATCAATTAGGATTATGTACTTTGAATGACACTGTCTTCAATTTGTATTTTAGATCACTAAGAATTATGTATTTTGGAAGAATATGGTTTATTTATTTTGCGAAAAATTATGTGATGTATTTTTTGAATTTGAGGTTCATTAATCTAAATGTTATTATTATACAATTTACAAGATAGGCTATTATAATGATATGTATTTTTCCAACAATACAATTCACTAGAAAGATGTGTTGTTACCTATTTTTCCAACACTACAAAAACAGACTAAACTGAACATAAATTACAAGTTATAGGATCAAATTGAACAAAAAACAAAGATGAAAATACGAACATTCTTTCATTCATTACATAACTAAAACTGCCTATACCTTAACATCAAAAGACTTACAAACAGACCATGGCAATTACAAGCCATAAGTTATTGAACATCAGTGACCATAACACTATGTTGATTAAACCAACACAAATCATTCCTACCAATACCAACAACCATTTTCTGGAAACCTTGAGTGAATTCTCCAAATTTTGTATCTCTCTTATTTGCTTGAGGATAATAACATCTCTTTCATTAATAATATCCTCATAGCACCATTTGAAAAAAATTACACCACATAACATCTTCATACCCACTCTACTATTCAACATAAAAACATCAAAACAAAAATTAATTACTAATATATTTCCATTATATGAAACATTAGCCGAAAAATTGGAAGAAATTGAATCTAACCTAGTATCTAGCACAATCACAAAAAAATTTCCCCACATTCTTTCGAGTTCTTGTCGTTTTTAGAATTGCAAGCTCTCCACGATCGCAAATGGATGTTAATTTGAAAACCTTACACCAACCACCATGAGACAAGCTACCACTTCACTACACATAACTATTATAACAAGACAAAAATGATAAATTTTATTTTTAAATGTCATGAATCACTTGAAAAGTTTATTTTATATTTAGTTTAAGTTTATAAAATAAAATTTATATTTATTTATATAATGTAATCTGATAAATATTTAATTAATATGCTATTTTTAATACTACGGGATAAGATTCAACAAAAGGAAGAAGATCCACTATTAAAAAAACTTATATTTTCTGCCAATTTTGTTTTAAATTTTTTTCGTAAGAAATACTTACAAATTTTGTTGTAAAAAAAATTTGCAAGAAGTTGCTACCAATTTTCTTGCAAAATATTTTGTATAAAACATTTTTCACAACAAATTTTGTAGGAAATACTTGTAGATTTTATAATTTTGTAGAAAATGATTACCCACGAAGGAATTACCTGCCAATTAAAATTTTTAGAAAAAATGGCAGAAAAAATTCTTTTCTTGCAAATTTTTTTAACAAATTTGCAAGAAAAGTCCCATGTAATATGAGAATTTCTAGTAGTGATCCTGTAACTAGTCGGAGAATTGCAATGACTTTTCGTAAGTCTATCTTTATATTTATTATTTATGTTTAATTTTATGGAACAAAAATACGGTTTAATCTAAATTAACAACAACGACCACCTTACATAAGATAAAAATAAAAAGTAAAATAAAATTTGTTGAATGACACTATGGTAGCTTGGGGTAACTATGAAGCATTAGAACTATACTAACTACTTGACCATAGATTAATGTAGTGGTTTCATTCCACATTAATGTTGGATTGCCAAACACGTAACAATCCATATTAATAATTAATAAATAGTAACATGTGGAAGTGGTAAGGAAGTATTTGTTGGTTGATTTGATTATTTGATGTGTATAAAAGGGAAGTGTATTGGATTGTGAAGTGTAGTGAAAGTTAAAGTTGGAATTGAAGAAGACATAATAGGTATGGGGAGTGAATGTAAGAAATGGATGATTTTTGGTTTTGTGATTGTTATTTCTTTCTCACTCGTCATGGAGGGAGCACTCGCAACACGCCATCTCATGCAATGGGACATCGACTCATCCCTCACTCCACCACCACTAGGTTCGGCCACCGGTGCCCCTTAACTTAAGGGATGCTTGTGCCCTAATCTCCATTCTCCTTTCCATTCATCTCTCCCTCCCATCATCTTTTTCTTTTATGTTCAATAAATGATTAGGGCAATCTAATAAATAATATATATTTCACCTATATCTTAATTACATGCTCTCTTTTCCTTCTACACATGCTTCTTTTTCTCTTTTGTAGTTGCATTTCCTATGTTTTAATTATTGTTCTAAAAATCAACTCTAAAATAAATATTTATTTAATTACAGTTAAGGTACACCATTTACCTCTATAAAGCGTAAGCACAAGATGAGAGAATTGGTCAAGCTTAAGCAAAAGATGAGAGAGAATTTCGTTAAATTAGGATTAGGGATTTAAATAGTCATTCTAATAGGATGAACAACATGTCAAAACACCATGCATTGCCTACATTGTACTTCAATAGCATACGTACGTTAAAAGCTAAAAAAAAGGTATTTCATCAATATTCACGTCTAAATGTGCTAGGATCTATCTCCTCTTAATAGGGTTTGTTTGGCAAAGGAACTTGGGAATCAATGCAGGATTTAGCGATGTGTATTACACAAAAACGTGGAAGTAATTGATGAGCATTAGTTCTGCAAAAGTTAAGTGTCATAATAAAGTTCTCTTAAAGTTCAATGTGCATCGGGTTGAGGTCACAAACCTTGATTTTAAGACTTATAATTACTTCATATCGTGGCTCTCGTGACAAAGTGAACCTATGCTACATTAAGATTAAGATTGTGTTTGAATCCAACTATTTATTATAACAGCTCACCCTGAAGTTAAATTTAAATTATATAACAAAACGTTTACCTTGGATTAAATATATTTTTATTTAAATTTTAATGTGAAATTCAATTTTATCTTTGTCTCAAACTTTAATATATTTTTGACTCTAAATTTAAAAAATAATAGATTTAATCTTTTAATCTAGTAACTCTCTCTAAAATTAATTTTTTTAGTGTTTATAAATTTAATTTAAGTTATTATTTGTAAAAACAGTTGTCAGAAAAAAAATATTTAATTGATTAAGGTTTAACTTGTCACATTTCACATTTAATTTTAATATATAAATTTATTACTTGTTTTAATTGCGAAGGTACAATCTGAACATTGAATTATGTTTATGTAAGTAAATTATAATATTCCTGTAAAATTATGATACAATTTAATAAATTTATACAACTTCATCATTCATGCTTAATATTTACTTAAATCGTTCACATTTAATATTTAGTTAAGTTCAACAATCTAGTCTAAATCTAAATAGTAGGAATTCAATTAAATTCAAATTCAGTCCAATATAAAAATATAAAAATTGGATTGAAAGTGAATCTAAATATATATTTTTGTAAAAAAATATTTAAATTTTGTTATTTAAATCTAAATTAGATTATATAAAATTCGATTTTAAATTCATATTTTCTTAAATGAGGTGGAATCGTTATAATTTAGTTTATTCAAGATTGTTAAAAACAGTTCTGTTTAATACTCTTAACCACAAAGGGATCTGAATTGATTAATGAGTTTTTCACTTACTTAATGTGAATCTTGAAGGAGTCTTTAAGGTTTAAAACTCAATTAATCAATTTCGCAGTTCTGGGTTAATGGAC
>Ga0214544_1009248_pt1 | contig 15600 bp, 10 predicted proteins | sample CNSS3metaG_FD_160074 | JGI IMG/M metagenome (GOLD analysis project Ga0214544, IMG submission 160074) | Root nodule microbial communities from cowpea collected in UCLA plant growth center, Los Angeles, California, USA - CNSS3 | ecosystem: Host-associated > Plants > Roots > Nodule | place: USA...
ATATATATATATATATATATATATATATATATATATACATATATATATATATATATATATATATATATATATATATTAGTAAAATACATTCTAACTTCATTTTTTCTAAGTTGCACATCTTGTTTTGTATTCTGTCTTCATTCTCCCAACTTCAAGTATTGGTACGTTGTCTTCTTCCAAGTATACCCTTTGACATTCTTCTGTTCCCCTTCTTTGAAATTGGACATACACATCAAATCCTATATAGACAATGACGTTTATGGTATGCTTGTTGTCAAATGGTGGAATCAAAATAAGAATACTTGACATGTATCAGTTGAGGCTTATTATTTGATTGTTTTTTTCATGAAGGAGAAAGTGGGCTTGTTGATCAAAGCACTAATTAAAATAATTTCCATTATGTTGAACGCCATTTTATAATTATTTGGATTTGTATGAAAATGAGTTTGTTTGAACTTTATTTAAAATTTATAGCATTAATGCATTTTATTTTATTTTATTTGAATTTATGATTAAATATTTGTTTTTTAAATATTTTTGTAAAGACCCGCGGGTACCCGTGGATACCTGCGGATATGAAAAAAAATAGGTGGGTACCCGCATAACGGATGTCCGACGAATATGGGTACGGGTACGAGGCAGATATTTATCCAGCGGGTAGGGTACGGAGGAGCTACTACCCGTACCCTACCCGCCCCATTGACATCCCTACCTATGATCAGGGATGGCAACGGGGCGGTGCAGGGACGAGTTTCACTATCCCATACCTATCCCCGTAAAAAAAAAAAAATCATCCCCATCCCCATACCCATACTCAAACCCAACGGGTATCAAAGTTTTATCCCATCCCCATCCCCACCGGGTAATGGGTATAATCTCATACCCATACCCATACCCATACCCATACCCATTTTCTTACTACTTCTATATAAATTTTAATTAATTTTTATGAAATAATAAAAAATTACGGTAAAGGAAACATAATATTATCAAATATTCAATATTAGGAGGATGGTTGTTTCTTCGATATCAAATACTTTGAAATAAATTATAATTGTTTAAATTTTAGATTGGAATACCAAATAAAATTCCATGAGAACTAAAACATTTATTAAATTTGCAAACTGCAAACATTAATGAAACCTAGTAGTATAAAATTTTAAAAATATTTTTAAAAAAATTTAAAGGAAAACAAATATTCAAATTTAAATATATTTTAAATGTTTGTTTACTTCAATTTTTTAAATTCTAATGAATCTCTTTTTTTATACACTAATGAAAATGATAATACATCACTTAATTAAAATGATGCAAATAATAAATAATAAACATAATAAAAAAATTTTAACATGGATATTGTATCTTTTGAACTCCAATATATGTTGGATAGTGATAAAAAAATATTCAAGGCAATTACATTAAATTTTGATATTGTAGTAAATAAAAGTTATTTATACAATTATAGTGAAAAATTACAGTATGATTGATATAATGAGTTAGAAAATAAAAAATAATTAGATAAAATATACTGAAATAGTATTCTACATGATGAAAATAAACAACGAATAAAAATATTAAAAAATTAATAGATGTATGTCTTAGAAACAATTTGAGAAACTATTGAAAGAAATCACACAAAGGAAAATGAATGTATAATTAAGGGTATGATAAGATGAAAAAGACCTTAGACATCTAAGAAAACTTTTCAAATATAACATATATACTCAGTAGTTGAGAAATAATTGTTTTAGTGAAACAGAAGAGTTCTTCAAATGAAACAAAAATTAATAAAAATAAGTAAAGATTTTTTTTATATTACCTACTAAATGAAATGTTTATGCTATTAAACACTTAAATTGAGAGTATTAAATATACTCATGTGAAAAGAAAATATACAATAAATAAAAATATTAAAAAATAATAAAAATATTCAAATATGAGACATAAAATTTTTTTTAATTGACATACATCATTTTAACATAATTACATAAATGTTATGATAAGATGAAAACTATATTAGAAATACGACAAACCAAATAATTAGAAGAAATAAATAATATATATATATATATATATATATATATATATATATATATATATAGGGTTACTTAATTAATTGTGAATATTTTAATAATTTAAATGATGACGGAGATATGACGGGGACATGTATTATGACGGGATATGTACATCCCCATAACCATCCTCATACCCAATTGAAAAAGTCTGGGATTCCCCATACCCATACCCATACCCAGACCCATACCCAGTCAATGAAGGGATTCCCCGTCAAAACGGAGATAGGTTCGGACAATACCCATGGGGAACATGTTTATTTGTCATCTCTACCTGTGATCCGTGATCATGAAAATACAAATACTTTATATATTTTAAACTCAATTATTAACCTTACTTATTTTACTTTAAGATAATTAATTTTAACAGTTTTTAATAAACAGACACTTATTAGTATAATTTTTCTGTATATTTTATCAAATTTGAGTGTAATTTTTCTGTATTCAACAAAATGTTAGCATTGGCTCACTTTGAGAATCTTCTAGGTCACGAAGGGTGGCTCATCAGAATCTCACCAAAATGGGCCATCTTGGGTGTCTACTCTTTAACTTTTTTCTTTCTTTCGAATCTATAATAAAAGATCTCGCTTGCTTTCTATTTATAATAATAATAATAATAATAATAATAATAATAATAATAATAATAATAATAATAATTATTATTATTATTATTATTATTATTATTATTAGGATGATGATCCTCGTCATTTTATATTTTTTAAAATTAAATAAAAAATAAGTGATATCGATTGTTAAAATAAATATGAATAGTTTGTGGTGTCATATATTCTTAAAAAGATGTGAATACTTCGGCAAGATTATATAACATTCTGCAGCAAAAATAATAGTAATAGTTACATGAATAAAGTATTATTGATAATTTTTTGTCGTACTATTTTATTTTAAAGGTTTAAAATTTAAGATTCATATTAATTTTAATTTTATATACTTATTTATGTAAAATGTATGTATTCTCATTTATTAGAATTGCATGCGTAATTTATAATTAGCAAAAAAAAATATGCGAAAAGAGTTGTAAATTTACAGGGAAGAGAAAATAAAATGTAGAATAGAATTATGTATAGTTAGTTTTAGCAAAAGTAGAACTTACATTCACTATTTTTTTTTTTCATTTAGGTACGGTAATTACGATATTGAACATAAAATTTAAAAGTTTCCGTTATTATATATTTATATTTTATTGTTAAATTCGAACCTAGTCTTTCCTACCCGAAAAGCAAAAGAAAGGAATATCCGCATATATGGGAATACTCTGAATTGACCGTCATTATTAAACACTTACCAGACACTCCATGTAGTTTCCCATTTTAATTTTAATTTTAATTTATTTTTATTTTGATTGATGTCAATTATTAATCACGTAAGGAACACTCCTAATAGTTCCTAGTTTTCCTTTTTCTCTTACAATTGCTATTAATTATTATCATCACTTAATCAATTAATTAATTAAACAAATTACTTTAGAAAATAATAAGTAGGGTGAGTAGAAGATATATTCTACCAATTAAAATTATTATCTTTAAAACAGCTAAAAATATTTAAAAAACATCATAACTATTAACTTTAAAACAGTTAACAATATTATATATATATATATATATATATATACATCGTAAATATAAAGACGTTAATAATTTACTTATAATTATTATCTCTAAAACAGTTAAGAATAATCAGAATATAAATAAATATAATCGGACTTAATATTTTATTTATAATCAAGGTTAAATTACTCTTTTGAAATTTTTATTTGTCATGAAATTTCAATTTGGTTCTAAAATTTTTTATTGTCTCAATTTGATTTTATTTTCTTAAAAATGACTCCATTCGGTCTTTACCGTTAATTTTGACCAGATGGAGTTAAAGTCAACGCCATTTGTCAATTTTTGGGATTTTTGAATTTTTTGAATTTTTTTTTGAATTTTTTGTTTAATTTTTTGTTTATTTTTTACACGTGTCAATTCGCAGTTGTGTCACTTGTCAAAACGACTTCATTTGGTCCCTATATTTGTTTTTAATTTTAATTTAGTCTCAATTTTTATAAAAATAAAATAATATTGTCCTTCCTTAAATTAACACTCAATTTCATCTCTATATACAACGATATTCTTAATAAAATTAACGTTTTTATTAAATATATGTAAAAATATTTTTGAATAAGTTTTTTTTTTTTAATTTTATTATTAAACAAAGTTAAATCCCAAACTTAATTTCAAAAATTAACAATTTTGTCATCATATATAAAAGCATCAAGTGTATCATATTATACAAACTTAGTAAAAATTAAAAATCAAATAATTTGTCACACATAAGTTTAAGAACTAAATTTCAAGTTTAAAACAAAACCAAAGTTTAATATTTTTGTATAGAATTTATAGTTAATTTAAAATATTTATATAAATATTTAATAAAAACGTTAATTTTAGTAAGAATATCAACATAAAATTTATATAAAAATAAATTAGTGTCAATTTAAGGAATGACAACATTACTTTATTTTTACAAAAATTGGAACTAAATTAGAACTAAACTGAAATTAAAAACAAATATAGAGATCAAATTGAGTCACCTTGACACGTGACACAACTACGAAATGACATGTATAACAAATTCAAAAAAATTCAAAAAAAAAGTTCAAAAAATTCAAAAAAATTCAAAAATTGATATGTGACATTAACTTTAACACAGTCAAGTTTGTTTAAGACTAAATTAAGTCATTTCTAAGAACATAAAAATAACGTAAAAATTAAATTGAGACAAAAAAAATTTGAGAAATAAACTAAAATTCGATGAAAAACAGAGAAACCGCAAAAGTAATTTAAGATCAACGGTGCACTTTTCTGAAAATAAAAATCAACGGTGCGATGTTGGTAATTGATAACGCGTTGGCCTGTTCATCTACTTATTTCCGCCTATAAATGAACCCCAAATGCACTGCCCAGGGTTTCAAGCCCTCAGCCTCCAACGACGGAGGAGCGGAAAACATTCCGAGTTTCTTCCTCAGTTCTCCTTTTCTAGAATCTTCCAAATTCAAACTTTCTTTTCTTACTCAGTAGCGAGAACGAGTCATGGAATCCAAACCCGGTCAAAATATCAAGCTCCTCTGTAGTTACGGCGGCAAAATTCGCCCACGCACCACCGACGGCGAACTGCGTTACGTCGGAGGCCACACCAGAGTACTCACCGTCCACCGTTCGATCTCCTTTTCAGGTTCGTTTCGTAATGTTTAACCTTCATTTTCACTCGCTACTTTGTTTCGTGAATTTAATTTAATGTTTTGATGCGTCGTTCTGCAGAGTTGATGGTCAAACTTACTGAGTTTTGCGGTTCGTCCGTGATCTTGAAGTGTCAATTACCCAAGGGAGACTTGGAGACCCTGATTTCCATCACTAACGACGAAGATCTCGTTAACATAATCGAAGAATACGATCGTGCCTCGTTGAAACTGGCGCATCCAATGAAGATCAGAACCCTTCTCTTGCCGCCGAGGTCGGTGAAGAAGGTTTCGTCCACTCCGACGTTGTCCTCGGCATCGTCCAGCGCTAGTCCCTCTCCGTCCAGATCGCCTCACACTTCCGCCGAATCCCTGCCATACGCGGCGGCGTACCGCCACGGATGCAATCACCGGACTCCGCTGTTGCCGGCTGCGTACGCTATCGGCGTGCGTAACGGCTCTGCGAAGGCCTGTTGCTACACGCAGTTCGATGGAAATCATAGATTTTGGCGTCGTGGACCTCACCGCTATAATTACTGCCACTGAGGGCAGCCGATATATTCATATAGTAAATACAGTCGCAGAAGAATCGCGAATACGAAACGGATTCCCATACATGATATCATGATGACGAAAATATCAAAAGCACCAAAAAAACGAAAAAAAAAAAAAAATGAGAGAGGGTTGTGAAATACAATTATTTTTTTTTTTCAATTTTGAAAAAAAAAATAGATATCGATGAATTGAGGTTCAAGTTTTTCCAATTAAGCCTAAATTTATTTTTCGAATGTTAATACCTGCTCGGGACTCTGTTTCTTCAACGGTTAGGGTTCCGTTAACCACCGTCTGACACGAGACCACGATTCCTCTGAGGCGTTACACGTGTTGCTTTTGGCAGTTTCGAGTGTTAACTGTGGCCACACGCGTTCAATTTTGTACGACACGATTATTTAAGTGGGTACGTATTTTCCCTTGACATTTTTTTTTTCTTTTGAAATTAGTTAAGATTATTCTTGTTGATTTATATATTTCTTGATGAATTTGCAGGTCGATAAACGACGGAGACATTGTAGCGGGACATGTGGGGATTGTGGAAAATGACAAAACCTTGAACCTTCTTGAAATTGGGGTTTCAGGGTATTACGAAAGAAAAGAAATGCCATAATATTATTTGGTAAAGTTATCGTATAAAGAAAGGTTGAATTATAAATATAATAAAATATAATGAAAGGTATAAAAATTGCAATAATAATATTGTGAACAAAACCGGAAGATAGGGTCTGGTGGAGCAAGTCGGCAAGTTGGTTAGCTGAAAATGACACGAATGAGGCATATTTCTGGTAGTCTTTTGATGGGTTCAATTCAACAGCTCTCAACTTTATCCGATGATTGGACGCGGTTCAGGAATATATAGAAAAATAAGATTAAAGTAAGAATCTGCCCCACCATTGCTGGAAAAGATGAAAATTCAATAAAACAATATACATGGAGAAAGAGAAGGCCATGGCCCAAATAATCCATTAGGGGTGACCATTGAATTCGGGCACACAAAAGTTTGGTCGAGCTGAGGAATAACTCAAAACATGAGAAGTGCTGCGCAGGTGTCGTTAAACTTGAACGTCAAACAAAAGTATCTATAATATTTTAAACAAAATTGGATTAATTTGTTTATATAAAATAAAGAAAGACATTTGAACAGGTGAGCATCTTCGTTCTTTAAGAGCATGATAACATACAATTCTTAAATAAGAATCTACATCATGAAATTAAAAAAATATTTTCTAACAAATCTTTTTTCTTTTAACAATCAAATAAAAAATATTAAAATATGAGTCTATTAAAAATCTTTACATTGTCAACAAATTCAATTTAATTGTCAAAGTGCATGCGTGACCAAAATGTTTTCCGTGTCACATGAATGAACTTGTTATTGGAATTAATGGAATGGTGCTATTCAATTTAATTGAGTGTTTTTTATTGCAACGTTACGCATGTCTCGTTACGGTTATTAAAAGAAAAAACCACAATCCTTAGCTGTTTTTTTATGACGTCGGATGACTTGTTTAATTGAATTGAATGCATCTCTAACGTGAATGAACAAGCCGTGAATTAAAAGACGTTTAAAAGATCATGTTTATATCCTGGTGCAACGATTTAAATTAAAAGACGTGATTGGAATCGAATAGATGACAATTTCACTTTGCATGAAATTCCAATAAAAGACATGTGTTCTTACCGAAACGCGGAGTGCAAGTGCTCAGGTCAAGATGATTATTTGAGTGTTTAATCGGGATGTACTTGTAAAAGGCTTTTCGATGCTTTAGTTAGTAAGAAAATTTCACAAAAATTGCTTCAAAGTAAGAGAGAATGTGAACATATATTAAGTCAAGTGGAATACGCTTATATATAATATTATTATAACTGGACACTTGGTTGGTCATGTTATATCTGATAACTGCCTTATCGTGATATTAGGGCCTAATATCTCACCGGATATGTGGAGCAGTTGAGATCGTGCTGTGTGATGATTTTGCCCAATAAGGATGCGTTGAGCCTTGTTGAGTTGTGTCTTCTATTGGGACAGGTAAGTACAACTTGGACTGAAATTCAATCCTATCAGAAATAATGCGTTTCAATTTTATTTATGGAGTTAGGTATGGTTTATGGCGTGTGTGTGTGTGTATATATATATATATATATATATATATATATATATATATATTTGATTTCAAATTATTAATGATTTTATTTCAATTACCCATAATATGTTGTATTATGAATAATTGATTTATCTATTACCCATAATATGTTGTATTATGAATAATTGATTTATGAGATAATTAAAGTTCACTATTATAAGACATTTTAGGATCGTCCAAAGGTTGATTAATTATTCTTATAATTAATGAACATGATGGTAGATAATTTTGTATGCATCACTAGTTTTATTTATATACATGAAGGTAGTAGGTGATTCTAGTTTACGCATATTTTAATTATCATTAATGTTATAATATGATTAACACCATTATGTTTATGTTTGTGTATTAGTGGATCTCCCAAAGACGGACATTAGTATGCATAGAATGGTTATTTATGTCTGAATTTGTATTTATGTTTAGTTTTATGACTCAAAGCATTAATGTTAAACATGTGTTAATTGTAGTCTATTATGATATCTTTTCACTCGCACGTTATGTTTGTTCTAGTCTTTAATGGGTTGAATTTCCTTGAATGGAGTGAACAAGTCCAACTCCACTTAGGTGTGTTGGATTTTGATTTGGCTTTTGAAGTTGAAAAGTCGGCTGCTATCACAGATGCTAATAGACATGAAGCGAAAACCCATTACAAAGCATGGGAAAGGTCAAACAGACTTAACTTGATCTTTATAAGAATATGCCTAGCAAACAATATTAACTCAGCTCGTCCCAAAACTAACAACACGAAAGAATTTATGAAATTTGTGGAAGAGCGCTCCAAAACTGTTAACAAGTCTCTCACTGAAACATTGATGAGTATGTTGACAACCATGAAGTTTGATGGTTCACATACTATGTACGAGCATGTGATTGAGATGGAAAATATAACAACAAGACTTAAGTCTCTAGGAATGGTAGTGGATGAAGGTTTTCTCGTGCCGTTCATTTTGAGCTTATTCCCGTTTAAGTATGGTCTATTCTAGATGAACTACAACACTATGAAAGACAAGTGGAACATGCATGAATCGCACAATATGCTAGTTCAAGAGGAGACTTGACTGAATTATTTAGGAAACCACTTCATTCAGTATGTGAAGAATCAAGAGCTGGAAAGAAAGTTATAAAGAAACATGGAAAGGGTAAAGAATCATTGACGAGTCCTCAACCAAAATCAAGAAGAAAAATGGCAAATGTCATTTTTGCAGAAAGTCTGGACATTTCCAAAAGGATTGCATAAAGCGTACAACTTGGTTTGAAAAGAAAGGTGAGCATAATGCTTATATATGTTTTGAATCAAACTTAACTGAAGTTTCTCATAATACTTAGTGGATTGATTCTAGATGTATAACTTATGTTTCTAATGAGATGTAAAAATTTCTTTCAACTCGAACCATAAACACAAATGAGAAGTTCGTCTTCATGGAGAATAAAGAGAAAGTTCTAGTGGAAGCTCTTGGGACTTATCGTCTAATCTTCGACACTAGATATCACTTAGACCTTATGGATACTTTTTATGTATATAGTATGACTAGGAATTTAATTTCTTTGTCTACGCTTGATATTGTTGGATACTCTTTTAAATTTAGGAATGATTGTTTCCGTTTGTTTAAGCGTATTTGTATGATTGGATCTGGTACACTTTATGATGGTTTATATAAATTGAATTTTGATAATTTATATGTTGAAACTCTTATGACCTTTCATTACAATGTTATCATTAAACGTAGTTTAGTGGATGAACGATCTGCTTACTTGTGGCATAAGCTTTGGGACACATTTCCAAAGAAAGAATGCAAACATTAGTAAAGAATGAAATCCTTTTGGATTTGGATTTATTGATCTGAATCAATGTGTGGATTGTATTAAAAGGCAAACAAATAAAACACACAAAGAAAAGATCAACAAGAAACACTTAGCTTCTTGAAATCATACACACCGATATATGTGGTCCGTTTGATGTAAATTCCTTCAATAAAGAGAAGTACTTCATCACCTTTATTGATGACTTTTTGCGTTATGGACATGTCTATCTATTGCATGAGAAATCTCAATCAGTGAATGCCTTGGAAGTTTATATAAATGAAGTGGAAAGGCAAAATAGAAAGGTGAAAATCATAAGGTCAGATCGAGGTGATAAGTATTATGGAAGATATGGTGAAAGTGGACAACACTTTGGCCATTTGCTAAGTTCCTTGAGAAATTTGGTATTTGTGCCCACTACATAATGCCAGGCATACCACAACAAAATGGTGTATTAGAAAGGCATAACGGAACCTTAATGAATATGATTATGAGTATGTTAAGTAATTCATGTTTACTTGTATCATTGTGGATGTATGCTTTAAAACTGTCATGTACTTGTTGAACAAGGTTCCTAGTAAAGTTGTTCAAAAGACTCCTTTGAGTTGTGGACGAGTAGGAAACCTAATTTAAGACACCTACATGTTTGGGATTGTCAAGTAGAAGTAAGAAAGTACAATCCACAAGAAAAAAAACTGGATGAAAGAATATTCAGTGGATATTTCATTAATTATCTAGAAAAATCAAAAGGTATATGTTTTACTGTCCTACCCATAGTACAAGAATTGTTGAAATTGGAAATACTTGGTTCATTGAGAATGGTTAAACTAGTGGGAGTGAAGCTTCACAAAATATGGAGATTAAGGAAGTTAGAGTACAAATTCTTGTAGCTAGTACTTCTTCTTCTTCAAGAGTTGTTGTTCCCTGTGTTGTAGAAATTTACAATAATCAAGACGAACAACAAATTAATGATACTAATGTTAACAATGGGCCGGTAATAGAACAACCACAAGAAGTTGTATTTAGAAGATCTCATCGAGATAGAAAGATTGTTATTTCTAATGACTATATGGTTTATCTACAAAATTAAGAAAATGACTTAAGTTTTAATAATGATCCAGTTTCGTTTTCAGAAGCCATTAATGGTGATAATTCTGACAAGTGGTTAGATGCTATGAAAGATGAGATTAAATCATTGGCACAAAATGACGTATGTAAGCTTGTGGAATTGCCAAAAGGGTAAAAAGAGTTTAGTGTACATGAGTCTTTAGGACTAAGGGTGATTCTCAAGGCAATATCGAACGTTATAAGGTTTGATTTGTTGCCAAAGGTTTTACTCAGAAAGATTACATTGACTATAAAGAAACATTTTCTTCTATTTCTAAGAAAGATTCTTTCAGATTATCATGGCCTAAGTAACTCATTAAGATCTTGAGTTTCATAAAATGGATGTTAAGACTACCTTTCTAAATGGGAATTTAGAAGAGGATGTTTATATGGACCAACTGATGGGGTTCTTGGTCTATTAAGTGAGACTAAGAGGTTTCTCTCTAATAACTTTGAAATGAAAGATATGGGTGAGACATACTATGTGATAGGAATAGAAATATTCCATGATAGATCATAAGGACTATTAGGTTTGTCTATAAGCATATATTAATAAAATTTTAGAGAGATTCAGAATGGATAAGTGTTCAACATCTCCTATTCCAATACAGAAAGGAGACAAGTTTAGTCTCACGCAATGTCCAAAGAGTGATTTGGAACAAAAATAGATGGAAGATATGCATCTGTTGTTGGGAGTTTAATGTATGCTCAAACATGTACGAGGCCATATATAAGCTTTGTAGTTGGTATGTTTGGTAGATACCAAAGTAATTCAGGACTAAAGCATTGGAAAACTGCAAAGAAAGTTTTAAGATACCTTCAAGGAACAAAGAATCACATGCTTACTTATAGAAAATCCTATCACCTTAAGGTGATAGGTTATATAGATTCAGAATTTGTCATATGGATACAAGAAATTCTACATTTGGTTATATGTATCTTTTAGCCGGAGGAGTAATTTCATAGCACGAAGCAATCTATCATTGTTGCATCCACTATGGAAGTTGACATTGTGGCATGCTTTGATGCCACAGTTCAGGCTAATTGGTTGTAAAATTTTATTTCAGGACTTGAAGTAGTCGACATTATTTCCAAGCAGCTAAAAATTTATTGTGATAATTCCGTAGCAGTCTTTTTTTCTTAGAATGACAAGTATTGCAAATGTGTTAAACATATAAAGTTGAAATACTTTGTCATTAAGGAAGAAGTTTAAAAATGTAGAGTGTTAATAGAACATATTAGCATAGATATTATGATTGATGACCTTTTGATAAAAAGGTTATTGTCCAAATTGTATGTTGGCAATGTAAAAAATATGGGCATTATGTATACTAGTGAATGTTAAATCTTGAATGTTAATATTATTAATGTTTATGTGACACTCTAAGCTCTTTAATGTATAAGTTTATGAAATTTGTGTTTTCTTCTTTATATTTATGCATGCAAATTATGATGAAGAAAACAAATTATGTAATGTTATTGTTATTGAAAGATGGCATTATGTTTGAACCCCTTATGGACTTTTGGTTTTAAGGTCATATTAAGGAGGAAATGATGATACAATTGTACATGGAAGGGACCATGTCGATTGACTGATGTGTGACCGTCATGACTCTTATTATTTCTATATATTTAATTATGAATAATGATGGAACCAATTTATGTAAGGTCCTTTAATGCACATTATGTTTATATTATTAAATCATACAATGTTATGACATCATATGAGTCAAGTGGGAGAATGTTAAAGTCAATTGACGAATTAATTCTATTATATGACTCATTTTGAAATATTGTGATGGACCCAATTGTGATTTAATAAAATATAAGGACCTATTGGTTATCATGGGAAGTGATAATAAAATAAAATAAAGATAAAATAAAAACCAACTTGATGGACGTTGGTTTATAAAAGGGATTGAGGTTCTGTCTTTGGGCATAAGGTTCTTTCACATTAAATCATCAAGAACATGTGAGAGGAGAAAAAAAAGCAAAGAGATAGATTAGAAACGGTGATTGGAGAACAAACAAATTAAAGAACACATTCTCATAAGATCTCTTATGGATCAAGGTTAATGCTCTATTATGTTTTATTCTATGAGAATCTTAAATCTTCAAGATCCTAAATTGTTTTACAAGATTCGTCACAAAGAATTCAATCAAATTAGAGTTCTATTACAATAACCAAGAGAATCCTCTCTTATTGAAAAACCAATTTTCATATAATGACCATCCAAGGTGTCTACAAATGTATTTAGTGCCCCTATATATAGGAATAAATGTTTAAGCCACCTAAGAAACCCTAAAACAAAGCCTAAAGACATCAGGCCCAAAAATAACATGAAAATTCAAAACCAGAAACAAACTATTTAAAAATTTAAAAGAAAATTAAAAATACTTTTATTTGCCTAAACTATTCTATAATTCTATTCTAAGCCAACTAATGATCTTCATCTCTTTATGCCCTTTGAATTGTAAAGTCTCCTCCTCAAGTTCTTCTTGTATTGAGGAGGAGATTTAGCTTCTGACATATGTGTTTGATGTAGAAGTTCTTTGATATACTTTGTTTGTGAAAGATGAAGACTCATGGTGTTTGTGAAAGAGGAAGGGACCAATATCTTTTAAAGCAAAATGTTTATTTAATAAAGAAATAAGAGAAGAAACTTCAAATACAAAACTACCAATAATTATAAAATCATCAATGTGTATTAAGATGAACATAGTATATGTTAATCCAAATTTATAAAAAGAGAGGGGTCACTTTTTAGTTGAAGAGATACATAGTTTGACAGAGTTTGACTAACTTTGTGAAACAACAATTGTAGAGCCTATTTTAGATCATAAATGGATTTGGTAAGATTACATACCTATTTTGGATTGGAAGAGATGAACCATGGAGATTGTTGCATATACACAATTTCTTAAAGGTCGTCATGCAAAAATACATTATTGAATCATCTTAATGTATTGACCATTTGGAAGAGAGAGCATGAGCAAGGATAATAAGAATCGTGGTAGGCTTAACAACAAGACTGAACATTTCATTGCAATATAAACCTGCAATTGATGACAACCCTTGGCAACAAGTTAAGATTTGGGGTGTTGAAAAGATCCATCAACCTTGAACTTATTTTTGAACACCCATTTGCATCCAACTATGCTACCACCAGAGGGTGGGTCAGTGAAAATCCAAGTATTATATTGAACAAGAGTGTTATACTCTTTTTTACATAGCATTGAACCATGCAAAATTAGCTAGAGCATCTTTAATAATATACAACTTAGTCAAGTTATAAGAAATATAGGTAGGGAAAATGTATGGTTTGAAGAATGCCTTGACACGAGTAATCATAGGGTGAATATTATGAACTAGTGAAAAGGATAAATCAATGGTATTTGCATAAGAAGAAGGAATAATCAAGGTGGAAAAGCCATTAACAAGTGAAACAATATTATTATTTTTGTTTTGGGATATAAAAGGGCTATTAGTAGAAATGTTGAATACTAAAATCATTAATAGAAATATGTTGTATAACAGTTATGGGAAGAGACGTTGGAGAACCTAGATATGTAAACAACATAGGTTGACCAAACTTGTAATTAAAACATTAAAAGGGGAAAAAGTTTTCATTAAAAATCACATGGTGTGAAATATAATTTTTTTCATACTGAAAAAGACATATATCTTATATGTTATGCATTGTATCCTAAAAATAGGTAAAGCGAATACCGAAAATCAAATTTTTTTTATTATATAATCGTAGTAGAAGGTAACAAGCACAACCGAATACTTCAAAAAAATGTTTGGGTTTTGTATGAAATAATATTCCATGAGGTAAAGATTCATTCAAAACATTGGTAGGTAAAACCTTACTAATATGTACAAAGTGGAGAAAGCTTCACCCCAAAACTTACGAGGAAGAAAAGCACCAACAAGAAGAGACAAACCTGTATCGGTGATGTGGTGAGGTTTACGTTCTATGGAACCACTTTTTTATGGGTATAAATTTCTTTAATTTATCAAGTTAAATTAATTTTAGTTTACTATGTTAGGATCGTTGCACAACAAAATATTTACGTTTGACAAAAAACAAGAGAAGGCAGGAGGGGGTGAAATGGTTTCTTAATAAAAATGTATGCTTTAAAATCAGAGTTACAAGAAAATATTTTCCTTTATAGTAATAACTCTTAAAGAGAGTAGGAAAAGAGAAAATTGCACAAGTTATTTTATACTTGTTCAAATCAAAAAATCCTACATCCAGTTGTTAATCACTCTAAAGGGAGAGATTAACTAAACACTAAAATAAATTGAGATTACAAATAGGAGTAAGAACAATTTAGGATATAAAGCAACTCCCATGAAGCCATAAGAGATGAGAAACACCTCTCTTGAAATCCACAAGGGATGAACACCTCCTTTAAATCACACAAAGGATAAACAACTATAGCTAGCAAAAAAAACACTTCCTTATCACCTAAGATCACACTTGGTGAAATTTACACAATCTAATCACACTAGGTTTTCAAAGTTTTTTCATAGAGAGTTTCACAGTTCTCAAACTTGATGTGACCCCAACAAGCCCAAGCTCAAGTGCATCAACAAGCCCAAGCCCACATCAAGGCCCAATCACTAGAAGCATGATGAGAAAGATTCACATGGGCCTCTCACAAGATGATCAAGTCAATC
>Ga0214544_1009249_pt1 | contig 15599 bp, 17 predicted proteins | sample CNSS3metaG_FD_160074 | JGI IMG/M metagenome (GOLD analysis project Ga0214544, IMG submission 160074) | Root nodule microbial communities from cowpea collected in UCLA plant growth center, Los Angeles, California, USA - CNSS3 | ecosystem: Host-associated > Plants > Roots > Nodule | place: USA...
ATATATGAAAAGATGTATTTTGTAGTGAAAATTAAAGTATTATTCGTAACGTTTCATTTAATTAATCAACATAATTAAAAGAAGCATCACATAATTATAATATAACAGTGCAGTCCTGGAGTTTAAACATAATTCCTTACTATCCAAGGCACACCACGATGCCCAAAAAAAAGAGACAAGTTATACAGTTTACTAGAATCATATAGAAATTTAAAGACTGACAAGTACATGGGCCGTAGCCCTAAAGAAAGCCCAAGAAGGACAGGAAGTCCAGCCTGAGAAGACTAAGCAGCGGAATCATCTCTCCCCTGTTGACCACGAGTACCTCTCGCATCTGCTCTCATCACTAAATTGATGATCATCGCAAAGGTAGAAGAACAACATACAAAGCAATCAAAAGATCAAAGGGTAAGCTAGAGCCAACAAGATTTTTATCATGCAATCAAATATACATTCACAGTCAAATATACATATATCATCCAAGCATGTTATGACCTTTCAATCAATACACTAAGACTCGACTCGACTCATCCGGATACATATAACCAGGTCGGATTCAGCGGATGCTCGCACTTGTGGTGGATACCTCTGCTCACCCCCGAGCTGCTCACCCCCGAGCTATGTGTTACAAGTGTTACAATGAATCAATTCCCTCACACACAAGGTTAGCCCTTAATGAGTTTCAAGCCTCCTACTACTCTCACCACAAGAGTGAGTCTGCTCTAAGTGAGACTAACTGACTCCTTAGAGTGTTAGGATGCAATCCTTACCTTGAATCCTTACAAAGTTATATAGATGGGGCACCACCATGGACACGCACTAACAGGGGCCATGGAATTACGTCCCGACCACTGAAGCGCGACTCTGAGAGTCTCACCTAGAGATCCCAAGGAATTACGCATTGACACGGACCAATCATACTCAATAAATCAAAAAGGATTTAACATGCATATACATTTATATATTATACCAACTCTTCATATTTCACCTCTCGCTTAGGCGAGATCGTAACATGGACGCTAGGAGGCTTTTGCATGGCTCGCTTAGGCGAGCCCTTCTCGCCTGAGCGAGACAACCCCTCGCCCAAAAGTGAGGTTCCTCACCTGGGCTAAAACAGGAGCAACATGCCAAGGCTCTCATGTGTGCTCACTTGGGCGAGCGTCTCTCGCCTAAGAGAGATGGTGCCTCGCTCAAAACAAGAGCTTTCGCCTGAGCGAGAGCTCGAGTGCAGCCCCGACCTGTTCCTGCAAGTCTCGCCTAGACGAGACAGGCTCGCTTGGGCGAGAGTGTCAGACCTCGCCATTGTTTCTCCCTGCCACAAACATATTTTCATGCCCAAACAAAGATACCAACCATCTCATACATTCATAACAGCATGCAACCTCAATCAATCATGAAACAACACAAAACAACTGTAATCACACCAACAAACAAGAGGGTTCTAGCTTCCCTTACCTGGGAAAGAGCTAATACAGTACCCTGACACCAACCACGGAACACAGCAGCTCTGGAAAGAGGCTTGGAACTAGAAAACAGTGGAACAGAAGGATAATAGGGTTACTATTGCGAACCTTAACGGAAGTCATGAAAACCAACTTAGGAAGGAAAAGTAAGGTCCAAAGACCAACTTACGTGAGATGGAGCGAACTCTTGAGCTAGCACGAACGAGCGAAAACTAAACCCTAAAAGAACTCTGTTTTAGGTGCAAGGGAAAGGTGACGACTGATTTTCTGAAAGTGATGAGAGACAAGTGAGTTAGGGCAGACTTAATTCTGTTTTCCCTTTTTGGGCCAGCCCTAAGGCCCAATAGTTTGGGACAACCTTTTAATAAAATGGCATAACGAAAAAGTGGGCCTTACATTCTCCCCAACAACAAAATTTTCGACCTCGAAAATAAGGACTCACCAGACAAACAGATGTGGATGTGATTTTCTCATGTCCTCTTTTAATTCCCAAGTCGAGTCACCTGTCCTCCGATCCCAGATGACTTTGACAAGACTGACTGATTTTCCGTGGCGTTCCTCAACTTTGCTATCCTCTAAAGCGATGGGTGGTACTTCCACAGTGAGGTCTTCTCTGATCTGTATATCCTCGCCTTCTAATACATGAGCCGGGTCAAACACATACTTCCTTAGGTGTGAGACGTGGAACACCGGGTGAAGGTTTGCCAACTAAGGGGGTAAAGCTATCTCATAAGCCACTAGTCCAATCCTTCTCATGATCTGATAGGGACCAAGAAATTTAGGAGAGAGCTTCTTTGAGCGGAGGACCCTTCCCACACCAGTGGTTCGGGTCACCTTCAAGAACACATGATCCCTAACTGCAAACTCTAAAGGTCTCCTCCTACGGTCAGCGTAAGCCTTCTGTCTACTCTAAGAAGCGTGCATTTTGTTCCTCACCATTCTCACCTTCTCGGTGGTTTGTTCTAATAACTCTGGTCCAACAAGCACCACCTCCTCATCCTGATACCAACAGAGAGGGGTCCTACACTTCCTACCATAAAAAGTCTCATATGGCACCATGCCAATGCTCGAATGAAAGTTGTTGTTATAGGTAAACTCAATCAATGATAATACTTCATCCCAAGCTCCCAGGTGATCTAATATGCACGTCCGTAACAAGTCCTCAAGTGACTGAATCGTCCTCTCAGACTGACCGTCGATCTGGGGTGGTAGGTTGAACTCATGGTCAACTTGGTTCCCAAAGCATCCTGTAAGGTTTGCCAAAACTGTGATGTAAATCGTGGGTCCCTGTTTGATACAATGGTCGAAGGTACTCCATGTAGTCTCAGAATTTCCTTGATGTACAATTTGGCCAACTTTGCCATGGGCATCCTTAAGTTCATCGCCAAGAAATGAGCACTATTGGTCAATCGATCCACTATCACCCAGATGGTGTCATGCCCCCTAAAAGTTCATGGTAAATGGGTCACAAAGCCCATGTAGATGTTATCCCATTTCCACACCGGTATCTGTAAGACCCGTGAAAATTAATTAATTAATTAATAAATACGGGTAGTGGGAGCCTTTATAGAATTAAATATTGTTTGATGTGACGTGAAAAAGTACTAGCTCAAGTGGTTGAGAGTACTTTAATTGTGTGAAAGGACTCAGGTTCGAGTCCTATGTGTGTCAATTATGTGTTGTTGTTTTATTATTAATTTTAATAATATGTATGACCATGGAAGTGGTAATGTAACCCTATACTGATGGGAATGTATCACGAAACATGATATGGTTCTGATGGGAATGTATCACGAAACATGATATGGTTCTGATGGGAATGTATCATGAAACATGATATGGTTGGGTGGTTGTGTATTGAATTGAACATTGGCATGGTATGGGTTCAAACCTTGGTGAACCTAAATCTGACTTCCTTGTTGCTAAATATTAGTTGTGGTTTGAATGTGAAGAGGCAAAGAAAACCTAGCAGAAGGGCAACCAATAGGGGCTGAAAAACCACCAAATGATGGCTCTTGAATAGTAATTAACACCTCATTAAGGGTATTTTCGTTTTTGCACTTAAACCTCTATTGAGACACTTATAAAAGGCAAAATTTAGGTGGTAATAGGATTTCTGCAGTTTGGCTAGCTTACCTATAGAGAGGAGAGCGAGATTGAGAGAGATTAAGAGAATTAGGAGTTTGTGCAAAGACAATTGTGGGAGCACTGAGGAGAAATTGTTTGGGGCAAGAAGAAGAGCTAAATCATTACAATTTTTGCAAGAAGTTCAGGTTAGGGGAGTTGTCCTTTGTGCTTGCAAATTTCATGATATGTATGATGGTTCTGTGTGTTTGCCTTTTTAATTGTAATGGAAGTGTTGTGAATTCGTGTATCTGTGATCAAAGTAATGAATTGGATTGATGGTTTAAAGTTGCAAAACCCTTTGTGCATTATATGTTTTGGGAAGGAGGGTTTTGGGTACCGTATTGGTTAATTTTGGCCAAACCTTTAGTTTTGGTGATTCAAATGGGATTATATCATGTTCATATGATGTGCTTGTGAATATAACTTGTTGGTACTGTTGGTGCTGTAAATGGGCATTGTTTTGGTTGTTTTCGTGTGTGACCAAAGGAGAACCTCTACAATTTTTGCCCAAGCGAGAGTTGCAGAGTCTCATTTTTGGTTTTGGATCGCGTTTCTCGCCTAGGCGACCAGGAACAGGGTTGAGTGACTTGGTCTCTCACTCAGGCGAGAGATACTCGCCTAAGCGAGGTTGCGGTGAAACCTGTACCATTTTGAGCGTGACTTCTCGTCCAGGCGAGAAGTTTTGAATTATGAGCGATGGATACTCTCGCTTAGGCCAGAGTGGCTTGCCTAAGCGAGTTCACGAAGTGGTTTGACGCAAATTTTAAGTTGAATTCTCGTTCAGGCGAGGTCTGTGTGTTTTTGGGCGCATGTATGACTCGCTAAGGCGAGAAGATCTCGCCTAAGCGAGATGAGGTGGTGAAGCCATTGTTTCACTCTCGCTCAGGTGAGGTGGAGTGGCTTAAGCGAGGCTGACGGGCTAGCCTGGGCGAAGAGCTCTAGCTTAAGCGAGTATACTACGAGTTCATGTTTATGTGTGATGTAGGACTGTTTGATTGTGAGTTTCTAAAGTATAGGAATTATATGCTTGTACTTGTGGTGTTTGGGCTTGAAGAACTAAGTCCAATAGGGGTCTGGGATGTGCTTGATGGTTGGACGCATGATGGGCATGGAACTGTGTAGTTCCCGTCGGCTGCTAAGTGGCGAGGAGTCCTTAGTATGGTGATTACATGCGTCGGACGCACGATGGGCAAGGAACTATTATGTTCTCGTCGGCTGCTATTGAACGAGGAGTCCATAGTATGGTGATTGCGTGTGTGCCATTGTCCGAGCGAAGGAGGCTTTGATGTTTTACTACAGACGAGGAGTCTGTGGGACAGGACTATGAGCGGGATAGGCTCGTAGGGTTGGACCACAAATTGGTTAGTTTCGTGGAAGCATAGTGAAGTCCCAAGACCTAGTTCATGCATATGACTCATGAAAGACTATAAGATCAAGGATGAGTAATTTGAAAATAATGAAATGCTTTAGTGATGTTATTTTCTTTGGGATGGATGACATATTTATTTTATGTATATATATATATATATATATATATATATATATATATATATATGTGTGTGTGTGTGTGTGTGTGTGTGTATATCTCACTCTCTCTGTGTGTGTGTGGCGATGATCATATAACTTGTTATCCGAGAGCAGATGATTTGACAGGTGAGCCAGGAGATGCTTAGAGGCGGAGTGTAGGGGCTACTTGGGGCTTTTGAAAGGATTTTCATTTTAAGAATTTTGATGTAATTTTAATTATGTTGAACTTTGGTGGATTTTTGTAATAAAGTAATTGCGAATATTTGAATTATGTTACAGTTAAAGTTTTTTAATTTCCCGCGATTTTGGGAAATGATGCTTTAATAAATGAAGCTAATGTAATTTTTCTTTACTTTTTATTTAAAATTCATAATATCCTGACGGGATGTTACAGTATCTCCAAAGGCTGTAGAATCCCACCAGGTCTCTGGTGCTCCACCTTTGCCTTCTGACAGGTCAAACAGGCTAATACAAACTGGGCCACATCTTTCTTCATCCCCTGACACCAAAAAGTTTCCTTGAGATCCTGGTACATCTTAGTCATGTCGGGGTGCAGACTAAGGCGACTCTTATGTCTTTCCTCAAGGATTAACTTATTTACCTCTACATCATCAGGCACACAGATCCTGCCCTGAAATCTCAGGATATCATCATTACCCAAGGTAAAATCCCTCGCTTCATTAGACCCAAGTTGTTCTCTAACTCGATTCAAACTAGTGTCCAACAACTGCCTCTCTCTAATTGAGTCCAAGAAGTCACTAGATATAGTCAAAGTACTACATCTAATGGACTCAGATCCCAACTCCACTTGCAGCTTCATATCCCTGAACTTCTCCAGTAGTTCCACCTCCTTGATCATAAGGTATGCAACATGTACGGTCTTCCTACTCAAGGCATCAACCACTACATTTGCCTTCCCTGGGTGATATAGGAGTTTGAAGTCATAATCCTTCAAGAATTCCATCCACCTCCTTTGCTTCATGTTCAGCTCCTTCTGATCAAATAAGTACTTAAGACTTTTATGGTCGTTGAACACCCGAAACTGTGCACCATAAAGGTAGTGCCTTCAGATCTTCAAGGCAAATACTATGGCCGCCAACTCCAAGTCATGAGTGGGGTAGTTTCTCTCATGCACCTTGAGTTGTCTCGAAGCATAGGCCATCGCCTTCTTTTCCTGCATCAACACACAGCCCAACCCGAGATGAGATGCGTCACAATAGACCTCAGAAGGCTTCCCCACATCAGGGATTACTAGTATCGGAGCACTGGTCAATCTCTGCTTCAACTCTTGAAACACCCGAAATTGTGCACCATAAAGGTAGTGCCTCCAGATCTTCAAGGCAAATACTATGGCCGCCAACTCCAAGTCATGAGTGGGGTAGTTTCTCTCATGCACCTTGAGTTGTCTCGAAGCATAGGCCACCGCCTTCTTTTCTACATCAACACACAGCCCAGCCCGAGATGAGATGCGTCACAATAGACCTCAAAAGACTTCCCCAGATCAGGGATTACTAGTATCAGAGCACTGGTCAATCTCCGCTTCAGCTCTTGAAAGCCCTCCTCACACTTATCCGTCCAAGTGAAAGGTTGGTCCTTTCGTGTGAGTTATGTCAGAGGCGCCACTATTTTGGAAAATCCCTCTATGAATCTCCTATAGTAGCCAGCTAGACCCACAAAATTTATTATCTCTGTTGCGGACTTGGGACTTTCCCACTTTACCACGGCCTCAACTTTTGTCGGATCCACCGCTATACCTTGTGCAGATATCACATGGCCCAAAAATTATATCTCGTCCATCCAGAACTCGCACTTAGACAGCTTGGCATATAGTTGTTTCTCCCTCAAGACACCGAGCACCAACCTTAAGTGTTTTGTGTGTTCCTCTTGAGTCCTGGAATAGATAAGGATGTCGTCTATGAAGACTACGATAAACTTATCTAAGAAGGGCCTGAAAATCCGGTTCATGTAGTCCATGAACACTGCTGGAGCATTGGTCACACCAAAAGGCATAACCACATACTCATAGTGGCCGTATCGGGATCTGAAAGTCGTCTTCTGTACATCATCTGCCTTCACCAGAATTTGATGGTACCTTGACCGCAAATCAATCTTCGAGAACACAGATAAACCATGCACTTGGTCCATCAAGTCATCAATTCTTAGAAGTTGATATTTGTTCTTGATGGTCATCTTGTTTAACTGCCTGTAGTCCACACACAGATATCAAATACCATCCCTCTTCTTTACTAGCAACATTGGTGCTCCCCACGGCGAAATACTGGGTCGGATGAACTACTTCTCCATCAACTTCTCTATTTGTTTCTTGAGTTCCACCAGCTCTGCCGGAGCCATACGACACGGGGCCATCGACACCGGGCCAGTTCCGGGCACTAGGTCAATACAAAACTCCACCTCTCTATTGGGAGGCAACCCCAGCACCTCGCCTGGGAACACATCCACAAACTCGCACACCACTGGTATAACTGACGTCCCTTCCTTCTCCTCTACCTCCATATGAGCGAAGATTATGAAGCATTGCGTGCCACTTTGAATCTCCTTCACCACTCCCTGAGGAGATACCAATTCAAGCTCCTCTAAGTCGGGAAACAAAAATCTTTTCTCCCGATAATCTATAAGAATGCGATTGGCAGAGAGTCAAACCATCCCTAAGATTACCTTCAACTCCTGTAGAGGTAAGCAGATTAGATTCACCTTGTAGCTGCATCCCTCTATCTCCACCGGACACCCAACACATAAGGATGACATCCTGACCAAACCCGACGCCGAAGTAGACACCGCAAGCTCACACTACAGCTCGCACACTGGCAAACCCAAACGTTCCACACAAGCATTTGACACAAAGGAGTGTGTCACTTCAGAATCATACAACATAGAGCATCTCATCCCAGAAATCATACAATAACCCACAACAAGGTTACCTGAGCCTGCAGCCTCTGCTCTTGTCATAGCGTAGACTCTACCCGTCGTCTGAGGCCTGTTGCCTCTGTCCCTCCGCTGATGTTGGTGGAGCGTCTGAACTGGAGAGCGTGTCGCTGCCCTAACAAGGGTGGGACAAGCCTTCCCAAAGTAGCCCTCCTTACCAAAGTTGTTGCATTTGCGGTAACCTTCCATGCGCGGACAAGCACTCCTCAGGTGAGGACCTCCACATAAATATCACTGCACCTGACCCTGCTGAGGAGAAAAGTTCCTAGACCCTTGAGGCTGATGGTGAGGTCTGTCATATGGTCTCCTCCACTCCTCATGTCCGGGCTTAGACCCAGATGGTCCACCTACCCTTTGTGACTGTTGTGGCCGCTGACCCTCTACCTCATTCTTCATCTTCTCCATTACTTTGGCCTTCTCCACCAGAGCAGCAAAATCCTTGATGGATAAGGGTGCTAACATCAAGCAAATATCGTCACGGAGTCTATTCTCAAACTTGCGGCATCTCCACTCTTCATCCAATGGCAGTGTGTGAAGCGACTGAGGTGCTTGAACTTCTCAACATACTCTGTTACGGACTTCCCTCCTTGAGTGAGTTGGAGGAATTCCACCTCCTTGGCATATCTCACACTGTTAGGGAAGTATTCCGAGAGGAACTTCCCCTGAAGGTCTCCCAAGTCACAGGCTTGCATCGCTCCTCCATGATGGACTTCATGCTGATCCACCAGTGTTCAGCTTCTCCGGTGAGCATTTAGACTGCAAAAGCCAACCTGTTATCGGCTAGACACATATAACCTGGTCAGATTCCGCGGATGCTCGCACTTGTGGTGGATACCTGTACTCACCCCCGAGCTATGTGTTACAAGTGTTACAATGAATCAATTCCCTCACACACAAGGTTAGCCCTTAATGAGTTTCAGGCCTCCTACTACTCTTATCACAAGAGTCAGTCCGCTCTAAGTGAGACTAACTGACTCCTTAGAGTGTCAGGATGCAATCCTTACCTTGAATCCTTACCAAGTTATATAGATGGGGCACCACCATGGACACCCACTAACAGGGGCCATGGAATTACGTCCCGACCACTGAAGCGCGACCCTAAGAATCTCACCTAGAGATCCCAAGGAAATACGCACTAACACGGACCAATCATACTCAATAAATCCAAAAGGACTTAACATGCATATACATTTATATATTATACCAACTCTTCATATTTCACCTCTTTCATTTTTCCCAGTAAATCCATACCCATCCGTTATTCTCAAACCATAGTTGTGAGTTCCATCTCATGCCAATACCATGCCACTTTAATACCAACCATCTCATTTGTTCCTCATGCCAAGATCAAACAATCACATCAACCCAATTTGTAACCACAACTTATCTCATGCATCTCATTTTGCAAGCCTCATACATTATATAGAGTACAACATAAACCAAACATTTCATTTAGCTAAACTAAGAAAACAGTGCAACCCACAGCGAATCTCACTCAAGCCAGGAGCCCTCGCTCAGGCGAGAGGAGTGCCCTCCCTTAGGCGGTGGACTCTCGCTTAGGCAAGACCGCAACAAGGACGCTAAGAGGCTTTCGCATGGCTCGCTTAGGAGAGCCCTTCTCGCTTGAGCGAGACAAACCCTCGCCCAAAAGTGAGGTTCCTCGCCTAGGCTAAAACAGGAGCAACATGCCAAGGCTCTCACGTGTGCTCGCTTGGGCGAGCGTCTCTCGCCTGAGCGAGATGGTGCCTCGATCAAAACAAGAGATTGCGCTTGAGCGAGAGCTCAAGTGCAGCCCCGACCTGTTCCTACAAGTCTCGCCTAGGCGAGAGTGTCGGACCTCGCCACTGTTTCTCCCTGCCACAAACATATTTTCATGCCCAAACAAAGATACCAACCATCTCATACATTCACAGCAACATGCAACCTCAATCAATCACGAAACAACACAAAACAACCGTAATCACACCAAAACAAACAGAAGGGTTCTAGCTTCCCTTACCTGGAAAGGAGCTAATACAGCACCCTGACACCAACTACGGAACACGGAAGCTCTAGAAAGAGGCTTGGAACTGGAAAACAATATAACAGAAGGATAATAGGGTTACTATTGCGAACCTTAACAGAAATCATGAAAACCAACTCGGGAAGGAAAAGTAAGGTCCAAAGACCAACTTACGTGAGATGGAGCGAACTCTAGAGCTAGCACGAACGAGTGGAAACTAAACCCTAACAGAGCTTTGTTTTAGGTGCAAGGGAAAGGTGACGACTGATTTTCTGAAAGTGATGAGAGACAAGTGAGTTAAGGCAAACTTAGGTCTGTTTTCCCTTTTTGGGCCAGCCCTAAGGCCCAATAATTTGGGACAACCTTTTAAATAAAAGGGCATAATGAAAAAGTGGGCCTTACATTATTTATTAAAATTATAGTTAATAATGTACATTCATTCTAGTGTTATTAATTTTTCAGTTGCTTTTATTAAAGTTATTAAGTTGTTTGCAAAATTATATTAATTGTAATTTTGAGAAAATAAAGACATTACCTTAAAATAACATTTCAACATAAATGATTTAATAACTTTTCTTTTATTTGCATGTGTGAAAGTAAATTTTATATAATTTAAACAATTATTTATTAAAATTTTAAAGTTAAATTCGCACATTTATTATATTACAAAATTTTAATTACTTCTTTTTATCAAAATATACTAACTTATTTCTTAAATAATATTAATTATTTATTTGAACATGTTAAAGTATTTTACATACCTCTACTTTAGTTTGAAAAAAAAAATGTTCTAACAATTTTTTATATCATCCTCATAAAAGTATATATCATTTTAAAATACATAAAAAAACATGTATAAAATATACGTATATAAATACAAATGGTTGAAAAAAACATAAATAAACTTCATTTCTTTTGTTATTAGAAAATATAAAATAATATATATATTTTGTTATTAGAAAATATAAAACAATATAATATCATCAAAACACCAATATACAAAATTATAAACACCACACATGGATTTATATTAAAGATATTTAAGAACGGAATATCGATTAATGTATTTCACAAGACTCATATTAAGTATGTCACACTAAAAACTAACACCTAATTTAAATAAAAACTTATATTTACAAGAGAAGTAAGAATAATACATGAGAGTAAGTTCATTAGCTTGTTACCTTTTGAAAACTTAGTGCGTGTGACTTATACTACCTATGAGCAATGAGATATGTGTTACAACATAGGTGCTAATATTTAATACAGAAATCAAACAATAGTTCATATATCATTTCATATATATGACCATAGATTTAAACACTTATCAATAGTCTTAACAACCATTATGTAAACAAAATCATTAATCAATTAAATGTACCAATTAACATTAACTTTTCCTTTATAACAAAAATCTACATACACATATTTGCTTGAGTGAAAATTGTCTCGCTTGAACGAAAACTTCATCATTTGAGCAAAAAGGTGATAAAGGCAAGGGTTGACTTATAGTCCCATTTTTTTCGTGAGAGAAAAATCCAAACATATACAAAATTATTAGTATTGCATCAAACTTGTTCAAACATCCTCTTCACATAATTCAATTTAATCTTAATTATTCAAATTCAATATATATTTCATTGACATAAAACTCAAGCTAATATAAGAAAAAATTATAGGAATTAATTATGCTTGTCAAAACTATATTTCAAACTCAATTTAATAAACTATATATATATTAACATGTATAATCTAGTTACCAAATCAGCTTCTAAACATGAATATTTCAATTCAAAATATTCTAAAACAAAAAACTTATTAACTAAAAACTCAAATAATAAATAATGTCAAACAATCCAAGATCTTTCAATTGACACACAAACAAACACAAACAAACAAGCACACAAGCACAAACATACACACACACACACACAAAACAAAGACATATAGACACACAGACACACAGACACAAACACATTCACGCACAAACACACACACACACATACACGCACACACAGAAACATGTACACACACCTATACACACACAGGCACAAACACAAAAACTGACTTAGAAACACACACACACACACGCATGCACACACGCACATGCACACACACACACATTGACACACACAAACACAAAAAGACATACATGCACATAACAACAATAAGACTTGATTAATTTTTAAGTTTCATATAAATTTATATTAAATTGAGTCCTTTTTTTTCTAATTTATTGGATACTTTAAATTTTTATATTTTAAAATTAAGTCCTTATCATGTAGGGTTTCTTTTTTCGTTATTTGGGTGACGTGATTGTTATATTCTCTCGTCATGTTCCTTTCTTTTCTCCATGTGTTAAGATATGTGAGGTTTTATGTTTAATATAAAATAATATTGCAATTAATATAACATGACAAGTGACTTTTATTGTTTCAATATTTTTTTATATTAATCACATAACCTCGCATTTCTTAACATGTGGAGATAAGGAAGCAAAATGACAAGGAAAAATAATAATCGTCTCACCTAATTAACAAAAAAAGTTAAATAATAGAGACTCAATTGAAAAGTATAAAAATATAGAATATCCATTAGACAAGTTTTTTTTAATAAAGACTCAATTGAAAATACTCAAACTTATGAAGTACTAAAAACTTAATTAAATGTCCTAATAATAATAATAATAACATTAATATTAATCCAATTACCACATTCATCACCCGTCTAAAAATAATAATTTTATTGGTTAGATAGAACTATTTGTTAGCATAGGCCCATGTTTTAGGCCCATTTACATTTGACTTTAGGGTTAGCTTTGTGTGTATATATAATACACCTCTTGAAACATTTTATACACACTCAATAATATACAATCCCCTTCTTCCTATATTTCTTTGTTTTCTACATGGTATCGAGAGCCCCAAATGATCCATGATTGAGAAGGGACTCTTGCACTAGTTCTTTTCTCCTAAGTTGTAAGCCCTAAGCTTCTTTTGCAAATTTTATGATTGAGAAGGGATTTTTGCACTAGTCCTCTTTCCTAAGCCCTAAGCCCTAAATCCTAAGCCTCTTTCGCAATTTTTCGTGTTTCACCTTATCGCAATTTTGTTTTATGCTTTGAGGCATTTTTGGAGGTTATTCACCATGTTCTTTAATATTGGGTTTATATTCTTTTTTTTTTTTTGCTTCTGCTATGTGGTTCGCATTTATTTTTTTTATTCAATTTATTATGGTGACTTGTAAAGATGTTTCTATTTAGTTTATTAGTGTGAAATTGGATGGTAAAAAATATTTCCATTGGAGTTATGTTATGAAAAACTTTCTTCGTGAAAAGTCCAGGTGAGGTTATATTTCAGGTGCTAAGGCAAAACTGATTGACACCAAAGCCGATGATTATGCTACTACTTTAGAGGTATGTGAAGTTACAACTCTAAAATTATCATTTATCTCAATAATTCTGTCACACACTCAATTGGCGCTCAATTGACAAAATTTGATATTATAAAGGAGGTATGTGATCACTTATTATTAGCAGAGGAAATTAGACTTGTTTCTCAACCACATACTAACATAGCCTTGCAATCTCAAGGTACATCATCACCAGAAATATCCTCTGACAAATGGACCATTTACTTAGGTGCCCCTGATCTTTACCTTTTGTTCCTTCGGCTCTATAGATTGTAGATATATTTACTAAGCTGCACTCAATTTTACGCTTTCGTTTTTTATTTCACAAACTCTCAATGCATTTAGCCGTAGCATTTTGAGTTTGAGGGGATGTTAGCATAGGTCCATGTTTTAGGCCCATTTACATTTAGCTCACAGTGTTAGATTTGTGTGTATATATAATACATCTCTTGTAGCATTTTATACACACTCAATAATATACAATCTCTTTTTGCTTATATTTCTTTGTTTTCTACATTATTAACTCATTTTACTTAGAAATAATGTTCGTATAGGTAAAGTATTTCTTTGATACTTCTATAATTGTTGAACTCTGAGAAGACTCTAGGTAATCACCCTATTGTGAAACCTTATACCAACGACATATTCCCTTCACAAAGTTCCTGAAAAAAGAAATTAATGAATACTCAATAGGGATTGAACCATTCATCCAAATCACACTCTTTGGCTGATTTACTTTGCTCCCAATCTTTCTCCCTCCGTCAAGTATGGTGATATGACAAGACAAGATTGGTCGTTAAATCATAATAGTTAGGCTCAATCATAGCCATATTACAAGTTTTGTATATGTCTACGAATAATCTTACTCGTCTTGGGGTGGGCTCTAGAGAAGAATCTTCTTATTGTTCTTGTGGAGGTGGAGAAAGCATACTTGAATCTTCCGCCTCTTCTTGAGATTGTTGCATTGGAACTAATGTGTTGCTTTCAACAACTTTTTCTTCTTCATAATTCCAAGAAGCATTTTCATCAACTTCAACATCTCAACTAATGATAAACTTTTTTTTATAGGTTGTACTCGATAGCCTTTTGACTGTGTGCTATACCTCAAGAATATCCCTTGTATAATCTTGTCTTCAAGCTTAAGCCTCCTTTTTATCAGGAACATGTATGTAGCAGATAGATCTAAATACTCATAGATGTTTAGTTGATGACTTTCTTCCACTCCAAGCCTCAATAGGAGTCTTGACTTAGATTGCCTTAGTTAGACATCTATTTAGAATGTAAACAATATTGTAGACTAGTTCAGCCCAAAAAGTGTTAGGCATACTTTTCTCTTTTAGCATTGATCTTGCCATCTTCATGATTGTGCCATTCTTTCTCTTAGACACATCATTTTGTGATGGACTATATACGACTGTAAGTTGTCACTCTATGCCTTCATATGCACAAAATTTGTCAAACTCGCAAGATGTGTACTCCTTGCCACGATCCCTTCTACGTTTTTTTATCTATTTTCCACTCTACTTCTAGACATGGGCCTTGAATTTCTTGAGTTCTCTGAAAACTTCTGACTTGCCTTTAAGAAATAGGTCCATGTCATTCTAGAGAAGTCATAAATGAAGAGGATGAAATACATGTTATTGTGATGTGAAGGTGATGAAGGATTGACCCCAACCAAGGATGGAGGCACATGTTTAAGAAGACTAAGCATGTTTAGAAAGGAAGTTCACTAATCTTTCATCCCTTTCATTTGTGTTTGTTATATTTGATTCCCAAAGTTGACTTAGTTGAATCAACTTTAGTTGACTTGTTGACCTTTGACTAGGTTTGACTTGTTGACTATAGTTGACTTGATTTAAGCCAACGTGCTAATCTATGTTTATTTGTTTTGTAGGTTAATTAGGAGTAAGAAAGCAATGTTAGGTGGCGCATGGTGATGGGGAGCATAAATGATGTGGAGGAGAGAGTAAAGCAAAGGCATAAAGCATAAAGTAAAAGCCATGAAGCAAGTGTACCTATGTACCTTTGGTCTCCTTTGTTTTTAGCACACTTTGGCCACTTTTTGGAGACATATGAGACACATTCTTTGTCTCCTTTTGTGCTAGAACGAAATTAGCCTTGCACAC
>Ga0214544_1009252_pt1 | contig 15598 bp, 6 predicted proteins | sample CNSS3metaG_FD_160074 | JGI IMG/M metagenome (GOLD analysis project Ga0214544, IMG submission 160074) | Root nodule microbial communities from cowpea collected in UCLA plant growth center, Los Angeles, California, USA - CNSS3 | ecosystem: Host-associated > Plants > Roots > Nodule | place: USA...
CCTCAAATTATGCATACACCAAGAAAGATCATAACCAAGTTAAAGCATGGAACTAATTTGCCAATATCACCTAAAATCCAAGTATAAAATTTGGTAGCATAACACCTAGTAAAAATGGCCAAATGGACTCACCAAGGAACACTGTAGCTCTCGGCCAAACATTTTTTTGTCATGAAAATAATTTTTCTTTTCAAAACTAGGTACTTAAGATGATGAGAAGGATGTTTTAGGGTGTCTTGAACACTTAGTTCCTTAAAAATTAGGTCAAAATCAATTTCAAGGAGTATACAACAACACAAGGCATAGATCTCATGCAATAGCTCAAAAACTTATAAATAAGAACAAGAAAACTCAAAGAAGCATATGACAAGAGACTAAAAAGTAGCTAGGAAAATTTTAAGAAGACTTTCAACATGTGAAGAAAAATTTTGGCATGGTAACAACTTAGCAAGCTCTCGACCACAGAAAACACAACACCAAAATTTCATGTTTTCACTTCACCAAACAACATATATCAAGAGATACGGTTTTTAGATACTTTAACCTCAAGTGAAATGGAAAATTTATGTGCACACCATCTTGAACACCACAAGGCCGAGAGGTCTCCAAGCCAAACAAGCCACCAAAACAAAGGTTAGCACAAGAAAATCACCATATTCAAGATAACCTAGGCTCTAGATACCAAATGATGAAGGATTATCTTGTTTTCTTTTAGAGTTGTGAATATGGTGAAGTTGTTTAAGAAAGCTTTTTGAAAATTCTCACTAGACATTAAGATAGCAAGCTATCTAGATATGAAGGTTCATTTCTCAAGCTCATGAAAGGAGGAAGAGAGTTGGATTCAAGCTTAAACACACACGACAATAACAACACTTAAAGAGAAAAATGAAAAAAGAAACAATAAAAATGGAAAGCATAGAAGATGAATAATGGAAGAAGCACGCCACTCATAGGGGGGGATCTAAGCCAACCAAACCCTAGAGATGAGTGATGGTGCCGCTACTTGCAAGCAAGATAAGGCAAAACTGAGTTCACTTCATGGAAGGAGAGCTCACGGAATTTGGTGGTTGAAACACAAAGTTTATAACATAAAATGATCAACCCTTTTACAAGACAAGGAGCTCGCTTTAAATAGAAGTCCATAGGGGTCATTTAGCAAATACACAAACATGAAAAGGATTAACTAGCAAACACTAATATCCTAAGCCATAGTAAATCTCGGCCAAAAGGAGAGCATGTGGTTGGTGGATGCATTTCCATGAGGATTCTAGGCCAAAAGAGGAAGGAGACCAAGTAGCCTTCCAAGGAATAAACCAAAAAGGCAAAAGGAGACAATGTACATGTCTACTTTTGCTTTTACTTTATGTTTTTTGCTTTCCTCTCTCTTCCACCTCATCCATATGCTCCAATCATCATGTGCCACCTAGCATGCTCTACTTTCTCTTAATTACCTACAAAATTAGACAAACAAAGATTAGCATGTTGGTTTAAGTTAAGCTAATCTTGGTCAAAGGTTAACTTTGGGTCAAATTCAACAAGTCAACCAAAATAAGTCAACTAGAAACCAACTTAGGGAATTTAAACTAAAGTAATGCAAAACAAAGATAAAGATGATGGAATATAAGACTCCCCTCTATACATGCTTCTAGTGATCCTTCTTGAGGGAGCTTCTATGGAGGTGTCATGGTTGGTCACGCCTTCATCAGTTGCTAACATTCCTCTATTATTATTTAACAAAATGCCACACATTTGGAAAAAAAGCGAGAGACCAAATAAATTAAGAAATCAGGACAGATTGACCAAGTATTCACATTTAATCTACTTGTTGCATAAGGCCTAAAAGCAACCGATAGAATACTCAAGTACCTTTATTTCATCATCAAGTTGTTTCACAATTTTCTTTCGGTCCTACAATCCAATAAATTTGAATTAATATAGGGAGAAAATTAAATTAAGCAATATTCTAACTCCTCTGTTGTTTTGTCATGTGTGCAGTATTCTTGTAAGAACAACCAAATGGGAAAGTATCAAAGCTAATATGCCATGGCTTTTGGATGCCATAGGTTCCATGGCATTTATTCTCATGTTTAACGTTGGTCCACAAAGTATACTAAAAGCTTGGTTTTAAGTTTTGACAAAGAAAGTTGATATCAAATTAAATTTTAGGCATAAATTGTTGGCCTTAGATGAAAAATCCTCAAATTTTCATGGAGAAGAAGAAAAAGCATAAAAATATATACCCCAAACCAAAACATGAAGCTTTCAAGTAGAAGAAGTTATAAAGTAATATGCTCCAAACAATGGTACATGCATACTAAGTTAGATTTCAAAATCTGGGACAATACTAAACTGGATTTAGAAATCTGGGATGCTTCTAAGTGCAGGGGGTGAGGGAGTAAGGAAGGAGTTGGTGCGCACAATTTGGAGATGGGGCCGCAAGAAAAGAAGGGAGACATTTTACCCTACTTAAACATTTTTGTCCTAGCCAAAGTCAAAGATTAGTAGTGACATTTTGAAGAAGTTGAGGATGCAAGAAGAAGAAAATAAGGGGTGCAAGAAGAAAGCCTATATGCTTAAGGGGAAGAACCACACCGGATTAAAAGAAGAGCTATTACTTGCAACCTATCAAATTTTGTGCTGCACCCATCAAAAGTTTCCAAAAATTCATTTTCGTACTGTAATAAAAGATGGGTGATTGTCTTCCGAAAAAAAATCCAGATATGTTTTAATGTGTTTCGAAAAATGAATTCCAGAATAATAGGGTGTTAAGATATGGTGCGGGAAGTCATATCTCAAAAGAAAAGAAGGAAGGAAACACAAAGTTGTATCCAAAATATAACTATGACGTTACATTCTTAATTATGTATGTCATCTTGTCATATAAATGATAGAGATGATCTATCTAAAATTTTAAAGAATGTAGAAAGAGCTTAAGGTTTAAAAAGATATAATTTAAAATAAATGTTAGGTAAATTTTTTAAACCTATTTATAAATATTTTAAAAGAGATTTTATTTATTTATTTTAAGCATAGCTTCCATACTCAATTCAACTCGTTCTTACATTTAGAGATAAAAAAAACATGATTTTTATATTTAAATGGACTAAAATTAAAAAACTTAAAAAAAATAAATTTGCCTTTTTTTATCATTTTACAGAACAAAAACATAATTAAACTTAAAAAGAAAAGTAAAAAAATATTAAATTAATGTTTATAATGATCAAGGTCTTCAATTAATAAATGTCCATCTTAAATCAAGATTCAAAGTCTAGTCTTAGATTGAGAAATTTCCAGGAACAAAAAAAAAAATCCAAAGCGCGTGGATGTGTAGTCTATGCCAAATATTGACCTAAACCCCTTCATTTTAATTATTATACAAAGACTATTTTATAGTCTTTGCGTCGACGTGAATCACTCCTTGCCTGGTGGGTTGGTCTTTTCCTTTTCCCCAAACACTACCCATTTCCACGCAATTTTACGGGTTTGCCATTTTTCATTCATTTCTCTTATTTCCCATTCATGTTGACCTACAACCACATACATGATAATAGTACTTCATCCACCAAATTAAATTTAAATTGTCTATGGATCTAATAAATACATCAAACACACGTTAATGCTTTATTTTGTTAAATATATATATATATATATATATATATATATATATATATATATATATATATATATATATATATTAATCGTTATTTATTAGCTAGGAAAAGAAAAAAGTGGTCAATTGACTTTTCAACAAACGCAATTCATTTGAAAAGTAAGGGTACTTTGTTGGATACAATTCCAAACAAAGACGTTCTAGATTTTTGCTATAAACCATTCATCCTCTTCCCAAACACGATCTCCTTCCACATCTTCACCCACCGACTAAACCATTTTTGAAGCAAAAACCCCATTGAAAAAAGTTCCAAAGCAGAGCATGGACAGAGAACAAGAAGAGATGCAATTTGTTGGGTTCTTTGGTGTCTACAAAGAAGCCTCCAAGATCATACTTTCATGGCGGAAAATCTTCTCCTACATCACCCTAACACTGATTCTTCCTCTCTCATTCATCTTCCTCCTCCACATAGAGGTCTCCACCCTCCTCTTCAGGAAGATTCTCTACAACTCCATAGTCATGGATGAGACAAACCCCAACACACCTCAATACAACAAGCTCTCGGACATGATCTCTTCCGAATGGATCACTCTGGTGCTCTTCAAACTCGTGTACTTCACTCTGCTTCTCATCTTCTCCCTCCTCTCTACCTCCGCTGTGGTCTACACCATCGCTTCCATCTACACAGCAAAAGACGTAACTTTCAAGAAGGTGATGAGGGTGGTCCCCAAGGTGTGGAAGAGGCTCATGTTGACGTTCTTATGCGCCTTCGCTGCGTTTTTCGCTTACAACATCGTGACCATGGTGGTTATCTTCTTGTGGGCAATTTCAATCGGGTTGAACACCGCCGGGTTTGTGGTTTTTGCAGTGATAGCGGTTTTGTACTTCGTTGGGTTCGTGTACCTCACCGTGGTGTGGCAACTGGCGAGTGTTGTGACTGTGTTGGAGGACTCGTGGGGGGTTCGAGCCATGTTGAGGAGCAAGGAGTTGATAAAGGGGAAGATGGTGTTGTCGATATTCGTGTTTTTTACTCTTGTTGGGTCTTTTGTTTTGATAAGGGTTTTGTTCAAGGAGACTGTGGTGGATGGATGGAGCGTGATTTCTGTGGACAAAACAGCGTACGGTGTTCTTTGTTTCTTGCTCTTGTCGTGTTTGTTCCTCTTTGGGCTTGTTGTTCAAACTGTGATCTACTTTGTCTGCAAGTCCTTTCACCATGAGAATATTGACAAGTCAGCTTTAGCAGATTATCTTGAAGTTTATCGAGGAGAGTATGTGCCTTTGACAGCCAAGGATGTTCAGCTCGAACAGTACCAAGTTTAATGTACAACATAACTATGAATTTTCTGCTAAATTTTTTGTTTTGTTTATCTGTTATATATGTCAGAAGAACAACATAAAAAAAAACCAACGGAAAACCTCTGCTTGTGTTGATGATGTGGCTGTATATGTTATACTTTGTGATCATGTCATCGTTTTGCGTGTGAAATTAAGGAAAATATGAAGAAAAATGATTCCCAGAGAGTTCTTATTCTTGTGTATGTATTTGATTTGCTGTTACAAAGTAGAACTGTGATGTTGCTTCTTTTATCTTTTCTTTTTTTTGCAATGATGATAATAAATGGTGTGAGGTGTGTTTTGTTGGGATTAGATTTGGTTTGTGGGTGTGAATAATGTTATGGTAAGCAGTATCTATCAGCGTATTAATTTGGGCATTGAGTATGAGGTGGAGCGAAAATAGAATCACGAGTTATAATTAAAAGACTCATTGGTTGTTCTTAATTGGTAAGAGAGTGAAATTTGATTGGTTACTTCTACAAAAGGAGAAAGGTTGTGTACATTAACAATGACCCTACATGAATTTGTTTTATTTTATTTTTACTGCATTTTGGACAATCTTTGAAAGTTCATTTGTAATAAATTGCATTGAACCTGATGCATATTTAGGCATACATTTAGAAAAGAAAGAAAAATAGAATCAAAATTTTAGAAATTAAAATTAGTTTGTCTCGTAAGCTCAAGTTAAAAATTTCTAGAAACTATACAGGAGATATGTTTTCTTAAATTAGTTTATGCTTAAAATATAATTTCAATTCTTTTTCTCTTATTTTATATTTTTAGATATGCTTATGAAGAAGAACTTCTTCAAAATATGTCTTCTTCATTTAAAAAAATGATAATTTGGGATGATTTATAGTGAATTTTCTTGTCACTAATATTAACTATATATATAAGGAAAAAAGAATTCAACTTTAAGTATTGGTTTTACAATAAGTTGGACTTCTTTGGTTAAGTTATAAAGGAAGAGAAATCTCAAATAATCTTGGAATGTGAATGAGAGTTGTGGATGATAATGAGAAATAAATTCAATTTAAATGACAAATAGATACAAAATGGAATGATCGTTTATCCATAAATGAGTACTTAAATGTCAAAGAGAAGTAAAATTGAATGAACTACTCATAAGGGACACTCCAGTGAGTAGGTGAAAAAGAGAGTAATAGTGAAAAAAATTATCATCGATAATGAGAGAATGTTTCGAAGTTATTATCTTTTTGTAGAGATGTTTTTATATGTATTTTTATATTTTTATATTTTTTAATAACATATTCATATTGAATCTCATGTTATTTTAAAAAAATAATATATATATATATATATATATATATATATATAAAGTATTTAATGTAAAAAATGTATTCTTTCTTTCAATAACAAATATCAAGATATAAATTTTAATTATGTAAATATAAAATAAAAGTATTAAATAATAATTAAATAAAAGTCAAATAATTATATAAAGAGTAAAAATGATGTATGTGTCTTAGACATAAGCTACCAAAAAAACACTAAATTAAATTTTGTTATAAACTTTTTAGATTATCTAATAAACTAAGTGTATTTTAATAATTTAAAACAGATAAATATGAAGATAGAGATGATTATTGGGATATGTATAAGGACATAGATAGGATAAGTAGGATATTTATATACTCGTTATATTCTCATATCCAATTTAAAAAATTAGATATTATCTATATTCATATTTATACCTTTATATAATTAATATATAAACTTTTCATTAAAATCAAGATAAGTTCAAACATTACTTGTGACGATAGATTCATTGGTTATCCCTAATGACTAAGAAGGTTGTCCATGAATCATTCCACCTAAAATATAATTTGGACATAGACCACATGTTTTATTTTGGGTCAATGAGCATGACTTTCAAAAAATCTTGCTCCTTGAAAATATTGAGATATGATTGAACTATTTATGAATACAATGATTTATGCAATGTTACATTTGGCAATATTCTTTGTGACTTGAATGAATTGTGCTACTATGACGAAAAGAAGAAAAATTGGATTGTTATGTGTTGGAGAAAAGATCTCTAGACATAACATTATTTTAAGAATTTTTTTATTAAGTTCTTTTACAAAAAAAAACATAAATATATCTTTATGAAAAACAAGTCAAATACACACGAAGGAAGAATGACTTTTGTATTTACATGTGAAAAAATTTCTTAAAACTTCGTTTGATAGGCATAAATAGAAGAAGTTTAAAGTTATTTCTTGAGAGATGCGCTTCATAAAGCTAATCAGACACAACTTCAACAAGGAAGATGCATTGTCAAATAATCTTTTAAAATAGATTTTTGAAAAAACTCTCCTTTGATTAGATGAAAATAAATAGAATGCAATATAAAAGATAAATGATAGTGAGATTTCATAGGTTATTTTCATACATATTCGTCTAACAAATCCAGACTATGTTACTTCTTGATTAACCCGATGAAGTTTCCACTAATTCAAACTACCACTGTAAGATATAAATACTATTTTGACCCAATCACTTTGGCTAAACTATAAATATCCTTTGAATACCACCATTCTTGGCTAAGTTACTAGTACTGTTTGGACTCAATCACTTATAGCTAAGCACAATTGTTCTTTGAACCTAATCACTCCTAGCTAAACACTTTGATTACAAAGGTTATGATCTCAAAGATCACAAATTTCATTAACTAAAAAAGATAAATGTCTTAAGAGAAATATATGATTATAAACACTTTCTTACATAGCTATGAACAAAAACATTGTTCTACCTTGCACACAAAAAGGTTTAAGATTCTTGAAATCATTAAGACAAAAATTTCATAAGCATCGTTCACCTTTCTTCTTCGAAGAGAATTATTTTAAACAGAGATAAAAAGAAAATAATAATTTCAAATCCCTTTTGAGATGTTGTGAGGTTTATAAGGCTTTCATCTTCATTGATTATCGTTTGATCACGTTCAAGCACATAAATATGTAAATGCTCTCTATGAAACATTAAATGCATGTGGCTTCCTTACGCAACTTATTTGATACATGACATGAGCCTAAGGTAGGTAGTTTCCTTCTTCTTTAGAGTAAGGCACAAGGTCTACCACAATTATTTGACTTCGCAACCCTGTATTCCACTTTTTCAAAAAGTTGTTTGTGTCATGAACTTTAAGCACACTCTTAAAGAGATCTTGATGTAGACATGTTGTTTCAAATCCTTGTGGTTAAGCGAGATCCAACCACAATTAAACCTTTGATGCTTTAGAAGGTCAACTAGTTTTAGATTATGGCAGCTAGAAAGAATTCACCAATAGAATATTGGTGTCCCTTTATGTTTATAATAATATAGTTATTCATGAATTGATGCAGGCCGAAGGTTGAACCAAATTAGTGTAGGCCAAAGGATGACCCGATTTGGCATAGGCCAAAGGTCGAGTTGAGTTAGTCGGACCGAAGGTTGAGACAAATCAGAAAGGGCAAAAGGTCAAGATGGGTCAATAAGATTTGAAGGTCAAAATGATTTGGTATGGGTCGAAGGTCAAGAGAGGTCAGGGTTGACCGAAGGTCAACACAGGTCAACTTGGGTCGAAGGTTAAGCTGCTTCGGCCCCAGATGAATGTTGAGCCGAGTTGATTATGGCCAAAGGTCAAAAGGAGTTAGTTAGGGTGAAGGTTGAGATGACTAGACTCGGGCCGAAGGTTGAGATGAGTTAACCTTGGTTGAGGGTCGAGATGAGTCGGTTAAGCCGAAGGTTGAGCTGAGTCGGTTAAGGCCTGAAGTGTTAAGAAGTGGACTTTAGGCCCGACTCAACCTTACACAACGAACTTGCAAGATAAGGTTTGCATCCAATTATATATTGTAAATTGACCTTACCTTTAGCCGATGTAGGACTTCCAACACACTCCCTCACGCTGAGGCATATACATCTCGAGCGTGAGATTAGACATTAATGGGTGGTTCGATAGCAGGTGGAACAATAGGTCTAACAAATAATAAATTTCGTTAAGATAAGTTCTAATACCATGTTAAGAAGTAGACTTTAAGCTTAACTCAATCTCAAAAGTGGTTTATAAGGTGAGGTTTGCACTCAATTATATACTTTAAATTCACGTTATCTCTAGTTAATGTGAAACTTTCAACACAAAAATTGAACTAAGTTAGTTCGAGCTAAAGGTCGAGAGGAACAAGCTTAAGTTGAAAGTCAAGACGAGATCATTAGACTAAAATTAGAAACGAATTATCTCGGATCGAAAGTAAATATCAGTTATTCATATATTTTTAATATAGCATCTTGTCTTAAAAAAATTAAATTACTATATAAAAAAATTAAAATCTAAAATATTTTAGTTACTCCGTTCAAATACTGTTTAAGAATTAAGTAGTGAATTTTTTATTTTAATTACTAAAATTTCTTACCAAAAAACAATTTACATTTTATTATTAAAAATATATAATATGATTTTCTCCCATTAATCAAAGAAACGTAAAGTCCGGTGCGAAAACACCGACAACCGAAACAATCACCGCAAAAAGCACGCGACAAACTTTAAACGGGTTTTCCATAACCTTCTAAACACTCCTCCACTTCAATCCTTTCCCTTCACTTTCTGCTTCCTTCCACTTTCCATCGAATCGAAGCAAATTCCAAGGAACCGAATAAAAAAGAAAAGAAAAAGAACGCAAAGAAAACCCCTTCGTAGATCCAATCCAAAATTGAACTTATCCATCAAATTAAGACCCAAGTCCAAGCATTGTCGATTCAATTTCTCATCTGGGATTCTCAATGGATGCTTCGTCCTCGTCGAGTCAACCCGAATTCGATTACTTGTTCAAGCTTCTCTTGATTGGGGATTCTGGCGTTGGCAAAAGCACCCTGCTTTTGAGCTTCACCTCCGATAATTTCGAGGATCTTTCTCCCACCATCGGTTAGTAACATTTAGAATATATATAATTCTCCCACCCTGATTTTGTTATCTATTTTGTAAAATTTAGTTCAAGAGTTTCTCTCCGATGATCACTGTTGGAAGAAATTATAAGGGGTAGAAATTGTAGTTCAAGGTTTGAAGTGTTAGTTACCTAGTGGATTTGTGATGCGTAGTAATGTTACAAACTTACAATACAACCTCTAACACTTTTGAAGCACTCTTGAAATATAAATTTTGGATGGTTCTCACTTCTTATTTATATCCTCTATCCTGATTTGAATTTTTTTTATTTTTATTTGTAATCAATTTCCACCCGAAAGAGTGTTGCTAGCAATTTTCTTCTTCTAAGTGATGTGGTAATATAGTTATCGATGGAATGGGATGTGGTTGGTTGGTTGGTTGGTGATGTCTTTCTAATTCATCTAGACTTATAGGGGTTACTCTTGTTTTATTAACGTCTCATATTTGAAGAGCTCATTGAGATCTTGGTACTCATAATTTTAATTAGTCATGTGTTCTTGTGAACTTAATTATATGGTTCAGTGGCATTGTAGTCCAAGTTACTGGACAAGGTCGAAGTGACCACTCCCAACATTAAGGGTGTAAATGAGTCGACCCAAGCCGAGCACTTGAAAGTCCAAGTTGGGCTTGCAAAAATGTATGACTCTGACTGACTCATTTGTTTAAATGAGTCAGAGTTTTTCTTGGCAGCGACTTGTTTAAAAATAAGCAACTTTTAGCTTGTTCATATATACGTGGATTAATTAAAATTTAGTATTTGATATGTATTTTTTGTGTTAGAAAATGAAGTAAAAATAAGTAGAGATGTAAGTATAAAAGAGAATGTGCAAGTCAGGTATAATTTTTTTTTTATTTATAAAATTACAATTTGCTAAATATATCTCGTTTCTTATTTGAGATTAACATGTATACACACACTTTCCCTCACACGAACTTTTATTGTCAAACCTATGATGCCCGAGCATGAGTCATTTGTATAAGTAAGCCTAAATCTAAGCCATATGCTTAAGATTATTTGGTTGGTAAAACAAACAAGCTTGATTGAGAAATTAATGAAATAAGCTCATAATTTATTACTAGATTAGCTCATTTACAACGCTAACTTGTACATATTTTGACTCCCAATACACAAGTCAGTACCTAGTCTACTTGATTGACAGGTTATGGCCAGTCAGATCAGGCTTCATACACTTGACTGTTTACTGGATCTAGTAGTATCTGTTATAGAGGATCAAATCTAATTCAGGATTGGAGAATACTGGCTTCAATGTTAAGTAACATTCTATTGTTTCTAATATTTTATTTTGGTTAAAAGAAATATAGAGCGTTTGTCTGCATCAGTCCTGATAACCCCATTACGAAAGTTTATATCCATGTGGTTTGTTGAATAATTAGGGAGATTCATGCAATTATTTGTGAGAAAGTTATATTTTCTACTCGGTCATATATGCATTGATTCTTATAATCGTGTTGCAGGTGTAGATTTCAAAGTTAAATATGTTACAATTGGAGGAAAAAAGTTAAAACTTGCTATTTGGGACACAGGTATTTTCAATTTTCAATTATAACATTTTGAGAGGCCAAATCCCTTTTATTCTGTTGTATACTTTCAAAATTCTATATTAGTTGGGGCTTAAGGCGAATAACTTTTACCATTGCTATGAACTCATACTGCTAAGTGAGTGTGAAGCTATGGAGCTCTCATGTTTTGAGCTTTAATTGCAACATTTTCCATCGCAATTAAAATGAAACTTTTGAAATTTAATGTTGAATATCTCACTGTTGGTTCATTAACATATATTAGGATGCCACATTGATTTTGATATCAAGATTACAAATCTTAGCGCTGAGCTTTAAACAGAATTAGGAAAGATCTGTAACATTGTTTAAAGTGAGCATACTGGAATGCATCTTATCAATGATATTGATGTTGCTAATTGATTAGTATAGTGTATTATAGAATTCTATCTCAAATATATTTTGTTGATATTCAGCATATGTACAATGTATATTTAAGAGGACACGTAATGCTCTGGCTATTTTGTGCAGTATATGTCTCATATACAGAGATCAGCAGCTTCTAATATACTGAATTCTGCACTTGTTGCAAATTTGTTTGACTTATCCTTTAAAGAAGTCATGTCAACCTTCACTGGAATAACTTAATTGCAATACTTTGTATTTTCTCTTTGTGCAGCGGGACAGGAAAGGTTTAGAACACTTACTAGTTCATATTATAGAGGAGCTCAAGGAATAATTCTGGGTATGTTTCTTGATTTCTCTGTTACTTCGCTATATTTTAGTTTGCTATCCAATGCATATGTTGTACACTGCATTTCTTATTTGTTTATATTTTGGTATCTTGTTGAGCTGTAAATCATACAACATGGCTCTATATAGTTTGTACATATTTCAATTTTATCAATTATGAATATATATTCTATAAAGACAACAAACTGGTGATTAAAATGGATTTCATTGATGACATGTATGTTGTCAATGTTTTCCTTTGATGATGACCTCACATGTGTATGGTGTCATTAAATGTTGAATTTATTCTTGTCTATAAAGCACGTTTTGTCAAATGATTTTGCAAAATTATTATTTGTGAAGAACTGTCCAGTGGTAAACCCTTAGTGAGGAGGAGCCTTCCAATACCTGATACGGTGAGATGTCATGGTTAATATGTCCTTTCTGTTAGCGATATGACCTTTACTTGCAGGAAATTTGTTTCAAATTGAATTTATCGTAAACTAAATTCAACTGCAACGAGAATGTTGGACATATTTCATAGATTATTTATAGATGTTGGACGTGTTTTTCTTCCAAATATGATGTGACTGTTTTAATTGTTTACGCATAGAATCATATTCTTCTGCAGTTTATACTATACATCTATTCAATGATTCTTGGTTGTTTATGTACAGTATATGATGTCACAAGGCGGGAAACTTTTACGAATCTATCTGATATATGGGCTAAAGAAATTGACCTTTACTCAACCAATCAAGATTGCATCAAGATGCTTGTAGGAAACAAAGTTGATAAGGTGTGTTAGTGAACTTTTGTGTTACTCTTCTAAGAAATTGAGAGTCAGTCTTCATTCATTAGTGCTGTAAGTTGCAAATGCTGTCATATTCAAAGTAGGCATGAAAGAAAGTAATCCTCGTCCTAATAGGCTCTCTCGTATTTCAGGAAAGTGAAAGGGTTGTCAGCAAAAATGAAGGGATAAACTTTGCAAGGGAATATGGATGCCTGTTTACTGAGTGCAGTGCAAAAACCAGAGTCAATGTTGCACAGTGTTTTGATGAGCTTGTAATGAAGGTACACATATAATGAAACTCTTCCTAAATCCTCCAAAGAAGGAAACAGCAAGTAGGGGGACACTGAAATATTTGAAAGGATTATTATTGCTATGCTTGTGTTCTTGGTGATGTCTTTTCATACAATATTTTTCGAAAAACTTAACTTCAAGCAATGAAATGAACAGTAACTTACGATGAACAGAATTAGCCTCTTGTTATTAGGATACAAGCTGTGCGAATGATTGAAAACAGAAATTAAAGCTATTATATGGTTGAAAGGATTTTTTTCACAATAGAAAGATTCTTAAGTTTATTAATACAAACAAAAATTACCCATATGCTCTAGCCATTAAGCCTGTTATATGGGATATAAATATGCAAAATCAAACAACTCCTGGCCCTTGGGAAAGTGCAATCTTAGTTGTCTGAGATAACTTAAACCAAAAGAAACAATGAGAATAAAATACAAAACAACTGACAGTAAGCTCACAATATTGAGAACAGTACTTGCACTGCAATTCATAAGCAATACCAATCTTGGTAGCCACAACAGCTGCTCTGTTTGTATTTAAATGGAGTACATTTGTCTTTTATTTCTTACCTCCATGAAATGCCGGCAACATGTTGGGCTGTAAGCTTGAAATGGTTAATTTTATGTAGCAAACTGAAATTTGGTGCAGGCTTCTCAAATACCCAAATTGTTGTATATCCCATCCATTTTTGTTCACAAAATACTATTTATTGACATAGATTGCAAGATTTACTTTTTGGCAACTTTTGCAAAAGAATTTAGGTGTTGTTACTTCTATTTATTTGCATTACTTACAAGTCAACACCCTCAAAAATGAAAGAAATGCTTCAAATTCGAGTTTGCCTGTTTATCTGCAGATTTTGGAGACACCAAGTCTCTTGGCTGAGGGCTCATCTGGTGGGAAAAAGAACATCTTCAAGCAGAAAGCACAAAGTTCTGATGCTTCAAGTGGTGGCTGCTGCTCGTGATTTACATGCTTAAGGGGCTTTCACCTTCCACTTCTTGGTATGATCTTGATTTCAAGCGCAATTAAATTCATTACGTGTAACAAAATAACTTTATTATAGCATGTATACCAAGATTAAATTATTTTTCTTCTCAAGAATATATACCTTATGTTTAAAGATCTCCATTTTATTTGGTTTGAGCAATCATCTGGGCATAGTTCATAGTGCACCTGCATATGAATAACGTTTGTTTATATACCCTTTTGATGTTTTAACATGATCAACGGTGTGCTTCACATATAGTAGGGGGAATTTTTAGTATGCAACATCATATATTTGTTTAATCTGCAACCAGTATGCAGATATGGCAAAGCTGTAAATTCATAGCCATGATTCATTGTATCTTGTTATTAAATTAACAATAATTAGTCATGTCATGGTCATTAGATATTAGGCTCAAATTGTAATTAGAAGAGAACAATTGGAATATTAGATTAATTTGACGCGGTGGATTGAAGACAGGGCAAAAGAAAACACGATGCTGATAAGGAGTGATTTATCTCTGAAACAAGAATTCTGATGAGAGGTTATGTAACCTCTCGACGGTTGACATTTAATTAAAAAAAATTAAAAGTATATTACACTAATCTTAAATTCAATGAAGTGCATGTTTGTATTATTAAATTGTTAAACTCAAGAATACGTACAGTTTTTCTCGGGAAAATGTCTATAACACCTTATAATGGACAATGCCCCACAATAAAGGAAATGGCAACGTAATAATTTGTGGCGGGTGTACTCTGTATTTAACACAAATCAAATGGTTCAGTAAAGACTTGTTACAAGCTAATATTTTTTAGTTTGTTTAAAATACATAGATACTACCACACACACACACACACACACACACATATATATATATATATATATATATATATATATATATATATATATATATATATATATATATATGTTAATTATATTTTAACTGATACATTAAATTGATGTTACTTTTGGTACTTTTAGTTTGGATTATTTCCAATGTGTAATTTTGAGTAGTTTATTTTTAAATTATGTGGGATTTTCGATAGAGAGATTCTGCTACGCTTGACTTACTTCAAAATATTACAAAAATTAACTTTAAAGTTTAATTAATTTTCACAAAATTAAATCAGTATTTTTAAATAAAATGAAATATTTAATATATCCCATCACATCAATGATATGGAGCAGTGGCGGAACTATTAAATGACACACGGGAGTTATGGCATCCCCAATTTTTTTTTTGGAATTTATTATATAATATATATATATATATATATATATATATATGTATTTTTTTAAAATTATATTTATATATTATTTATATTAAGTTTATATTATGGAAATTATAATAAAAGATAAAATAAAAAATTTAATGGAGATATT
>Ga0214544_1009254_pt1 | contig 15597 bp, 19 predicted proteins | sample CNSS3metaG_FD_160074 | JGI IMG/M metagenome (GOLD analysis project Ga0214544, IMG submission 160074) | Root nodule microbial communities from cowpea collected in UCLA plant growth center, Los Angeles, California, USA - CNSS3 | ecosystem: Host-associated > Plants > Roots > Nodule | place: USA...
ACCAAACTTACTCAATAAATCCAATAATCACAAATCCTAATTAAATCAATCTTTAAGCACAGAAAATTCAATTAAATCCCCAAATTTAAATATTAAATGAGGGCAAAAATTTGAACTCATCAGTCCATGACTGAAACTCGTTGTTTTGTGATAAATATTTATCGAGTTGGAATTGAAATGAGCATGTTGAGGTCAGCCATTCTCCGGACGGTACACAGTCGTCCAACCTTGAGTCCTCATGTTGTTGGGATGAAAGGTTGTCATAAACCATCCACATCTTATAATATAAGACAAGTAAATATATAAAATGATAAAGTTGAGGTTGACCTGAGGGAGATCTCGACATAACATAAATTGATCTAATTGAGGTCGGCCTTAGGGAGACCTCATCATAACACAACCAAGATGATCAACCGAGGTTGGTCTGAGGGAGACCTCGACATAAGATAAATAAAATGATTAAAGTGAGGTCGGCCTTAGGGAGATCTCGACATAAGATAAGTAAAATGATTAAGGTGAGGTCGGCCTTAGGGAGACCTCGACATAAGATAAATAAAATGATTAAGGTGAGGTTGGCCTTAGGGAGACCTTAACATAAGATAAGTAAAATGATTAAGGTGAGATCGGTCTTAGGGAAACCTCGACATTAGATAAATAAAATGATTAAGGTGAGGTCAGCCTTAAGGAGACCTCGATATAAGATAAATAAAATTGGTGAGGTCGGCCTTAGGGAGACCTCGACATAAGATAAGTAAAATGATTAACCTTAGGTCGGCCTGAGGGAGACCTCAGTATAAGACAAGTAATATATAAATTGATCTAGGTGAGGTCGGTCTTAGGGAGACCTCGGCATAAGACAAGTAAAATAAAATGATTAAGTTGCCGCCAGGCGCCTCGTGTTCTAGTTCTCCTCTGTTGGTTAACTTCCGCCTAGCGGGTCACATACTACCGCTAGGTGCCACACAAGTACTCGTGTAGTACTGGTTCTGGTTTGGCTTCAGGTGTTGTATTCCATTCCCTTACTCACATATTTACTCAACCAATCCAGTCCTTACGTCTTGGCCTAATAGAAGCACCTACAATACACTATAGTGTCCATAATTACTATACACAAAATTTTACACTCACAATCATCTCCTTAAACTCCTTAGTAACACATAGCCTTGAGTGATTTCCATACTTTATACCATTGATGATGTAGGATTATCTTGATCCATTTTAACATTCAAGAATATGGTGATGGTTGCTTAAGAAAACCTAAGGAAATCCCCACTGGACATTAAGATAACAAAGTTATCTAGATGTGAAGGTTCCTTTCCAAAGGTTCTAGGGAAGAAAAGGGATGGATTGATTACTTATGAAAACAAAGAAAGCTTGTGGAAAATTAAAGGAAGCAATAAAACCGATAACAAAATATAGGCAAGGAAGTAAGCGTTAAAATGAACAAAACATGAAAATGAAAAGGAAGGAAAATGGTGAATGGAAGAATCACGCCACCCTAGAGATAGGCAAAGCCTTGATCTTCTACTAGGGATTAGTGGTGATGCCGCCACTTGAGCTTGCTTAAGATAAGGCTTCAAAGTTTTCTCCCTAAGAAGAAAACCCCTCACAAAGGTTGAACACAATATAGTGAATTTTCTAAAATGATCAACCCCTTCATAAACCTAAGAGCTCCCCTTAAATAGATGTAGCTAGGGGTCTCTTAGCAAAAATCCAAAAGTAACAAGGTCCTTACAAGCAAAAACACAAACATAAAAATCCATCTACAAACTAGGGTAAACATGGCACATGGTATAGAAGGATGTTTAGGCCAAATAGATGCCAAATGCCATTCAAAGATGCTTCTAGCACACTTGGTCTCCAAGGAAAGTGGTCCCTCTTTCTAGAAGCTTCTAGAAAGTTCCCTCCTTTCTCTCTCTTCCACATGTGCTCTCCTTCCACCATCCATTTAGGCGCCACTTGTATTGATCCTAGGAACTTGGATTAACCTATAAAACATAAAGGAAATTAGGATTAGCATGTTGACATGGTTTACCGTAATTAAGTCAAGAGTCAACCTTAAGTCAAAGTCAAGAAGTCAACCTTAGATCAAAGGTCAACAAGTCAACTAAAAGTCAAGGTCAACAAGTCAACTTTAATTAGTCAAACTTGTCAACTTCATGGAATTAAGAAAATAAAAAATAAACTAAGAGATGGACTAGCCTTCCCTTTTGTCATGCTTCTTGTGGTCCTCCTTGGAATGGCTTATTCGTTTGGGTTGGTGGTCATGTCCTCATCAATTGATGCAAGCCAGACATAACAGTTAATTCAGAACACTATTGGTACCACTCAATTTAAATTATAATCTGGTTTATCTTGAAACATAGGCCCATCCCATGGCTAAAAAATTCAAGCTTGTCCATCTATCTCTTACATAAGTACTTATGAACTCTTATATCTCACAATACGAGTTTCTTACAATATGTTCCCTATATCGTCTAACTAATTTCTCCATAATTACCATGCCTCATTGCTTAATGTCCTATAAATACCCATATCTCACCAATTCACCTTCATAAGTTTCAACTTATGTCAAACCCTATAATACTCATCTCCAAAATTTATACTTCACAAGTCCCAGATTAGTTTCCCAACCATCAACATCCCCTACAGCTCACACAAACCACTTTTCTATGATGAAGCGCTTACCGGTAACCATGGTGTCGCCAGGTGGTTCCTACAGTTTCCAAGAACCCCAACTTTCTCCAAGCCCTGCAAACCCTAAACCATGCACACAACTCGGATTTCAATCAATTTAACGGTTCCATAGTCTACAATTCCCATTCCAAACACATTTATCCACTCTTTCCAATGCAACTAAACTAGCAATGTTCCTTAGGATAACAAAACCCCAAATTTCCAGCCCTAAAACATCTCCCCATTGTTCCATTCAAACATGCCCTCAAATACGTGAAATTAAACGTCGTTTGATATCAAAAACATCCTTTAACAATTATAGTAGCTTTCCCTCCGATTAGAATCATCCCAGACCCTGCAAACCCGAAAATCGAGCCAATATGGCTTGCGTTGCCTGGCAGTTCAATCGCCACCGCTATACCCTTCGTCAAAACCCAGAAAATTGGGTTAAACAACTATGCGTCGCTTGGCAGTCGGGAGCTTACCGCCAGGTGGTTCCTCTTCAAAAACCCATAAATAATTTAAAATGCATGTGCCATCTAGCGGCTATGTATAGCCTGCCAGGTGGTTTATAGAAAGTTTTCTAGAAACACGAAAATGCAAACAAGAATGAAATACATTCATACAATTCAGAATATGTCTTGTAATTCAAACTCAAACGAAAAATCCAACACGTAAAACTCCCCTAATCTGGTTTCCTTTGCTTAAAACTTGAATAGCCCTTGATTCTCCCTTGCTTCCAATAGCCTTCCTTAGTTCTCCTCAATTCAACCTCCATGCTTCAGTCAACACACCCACTTTACTTTGATTTATGTATCCCTCTACCTATCCAACAATGCCAACCAAAAAACCTCTCTCTTTTTCCCTTAATTGGCCACTAATTGGTGTCCTAATGTGGGTTTAATGATGCAAAACGAAAATACCATTAACTAAGGTTAATGCTAATCAATTCTTTTTTTATGATGGTTTTCCAGCCCTCCCTTGGCCGTTAGGGTTTCCTTGCCCTTTCACCTTCATGCCAAAGTAAATTTTGGCAAAAATAAAGTTTAGTTTGGGTTCACCAAGGTTCGAACCCATACCATGCCAAATGTCAAAGCAATGCACAACCATTCAATCAATTCATGTTTCGTGATAATTTATATAATTCTATGATTATATTATCACTCAACATGATCAAGCATATTATTAAAACAATAATAATTAAATAACACACAAATGGCATACATAGGACTCAAACCCAAGTGCTTTCACACAACCAAGTACTCTCAACCATTTGAGCTATTACTTTTTCACATCATATCAATCAATATTAAATGCCATAAAGGCTCCCACTACCAGCATTTATTAATTAATTAATTATTTAATTAATTAATTTTCACGGGTCTTACATTCCCCCCACCTTAAAAGTTTTTGTCCTCGAAAATAGGACTTACTAGGAAACAGGTGAGGATAAGACTTCCTCATGAGATCCTCTATCTCCCACGTCATCTCCTGGGTTACCTTGTCCTAAAGTACCTTCACATTTCGAATCTCCTTCCCCTTGAGTTGCTTGCCTTGAGAATCCAAGATTCTCACTTGTCCAACTCCGATCTGCACTGTACTTCCTCAGTCATGACACATGGAAAACATTGTGCAGATTTTCCAGGTGAGGTGGCAAGGCAATCTCGTACGCCACTGGTCCAATCCTCCTTGTAATCTGATACGACCTAATGAATCTATGAGTCAACTTCCTTGACTTTAGATCTCGCCCAAGACCTGCTATGGGAGTAACCTTGAGGAAAACATGGTCACCTACCTTAAACTCAAGCGACCTTCTCCTCTTATCTACATAGGACTTTTGCCGACTCTGAGTTGCACGCATATGATCTTGAATTATCTTCACCTTCTCAGTTGTCACCTGTAAGAATTTTGGCCCAAGTACGATTGACTCCCCATCCTGCTGCCAACATAAAGGAGTCCTACATCTCCGAGCATACAATGGCTCGTATGGTGCCATCTCGGTGCTGGAATGGTAATTGTTACTATATGTGAACTCCACCAATGGCAACATGTCACTCCACGTACTCAGGTGATCTAATATGCATGTCCTTAGAAGATCCTCTAGTGACTGAATGGTTCTCTCAGACTGACCATCTGTTTGAGGATGATACGCTGAGCTCATTCTCAGCTGAGTGTTAGAGATTTTTGCAGCGACTGTTAGAACTTTGATGTAAACCTCGGATCCCAGTTTGACACAATACTCGTGGGCACACCATATAGTCTGACAATCTCCCTGACATATAATTGTGCTAGTTTGTCCAGAGACATCTTCTGATTGATATGTAGGAAATGTGCACACTTTGTCAATCTGTCTACAATAACCCATATTAAGTTATGTCCCCTCATAGACTTCGGCAAGTGCATTACAAAATCCATGGAAATGTTGTCCCATTTCCACTGAGGAATATCAAGAGGCTCCAACGTACCACCTGGCCCCTGATGTTCAATCTTTGCCTTCTAACATACTAGGCATGATGCCACATAATCTTCTATACTAGTCTTTATACATGTCCACTAGAAGGTTACTTTCAAATCTTTATACATCTTAGTCACACCTGGATGTATGCTAAAACGACTCTTATACCCATCTTCCAAGAGCATCTTTATCAATACCAGACTCCTAGGTACACAAACCCTATCTCTGAAACGGAAGATGTCGTCTTTACCTATCCTCAAATCTTTTCTCTTCTTAGTGCCCAACTCACCAATGATCTACTACAGTTCCTGATCATTACCCTGTTCCACCCGAACCTTGTCTAGGAACTCATTAGTGATTCGCAACATATTGTACTGTATATGATCTGCGCCTGTGTGTAAACCCAAGTTCATGTCCCGTAGCTTTTTAATAAGTTCTGGTTCTTTTATCATTATAGCAGACACATGCACTCTCTTTCTGCTCAAAGCGTCTGCAACGACATTGGCTTTACCAAGATGGTACAAAAGCTTAAAGTCGTAGTCCTTCAAATACTCCATCCTCCTATGATGTCTCATGTTTAGTTCCTTATGATCAAACAAGTACTTCAAGCTTTTGTGATCACTGAACACCAGAAACTACGACCCATATAAGTAATGCCTCCAAGTCTTGAGGCTAAATACCTTCGCAACTAGCTCTAAGTCATGCGTAGGGTAGTTCTTCTCATGCACCTTCAGCTGACGAGATGCATAAGCAACATGCCCTTTCTTCTTCATCAGCACACAACCCAGCCCCTGATACGAGGCATCGTAGTACACCTCAAACATTTTGGTTGTGTCAGGATTAACCAAAATTGGTGCAATAGTCAGTCTTCTTTTGATATCCCCAAAGCATGCCTTGCACTCATTCGTCTAAGAGAAAGGCTAGTCCTTTCTGGTGAGTTGTGTCATTGGATGCACCCTCTTGAAGAACCTTTCCACAAATCACCGGTAAGAGTCGACTAACCCCAAAAAACTTATCACCTCAATAACTGTTTGCGGTTTCTCCCACTTCACCATTGTTTCAATCTTAGCTGGATCCACTGCTATTTCTTAGGCTGAGATTACATGGACCAAGAAGTGTACCTCATCCAGCCAAAACTCACACTTTGACTGCTTCCCGTATAACTTATGCTCTCTGAGAATTCCCAGCACCACTCTCAGATGACCTACATGTTCTTCCCGACTCTTAGAATATATTAGTATGTCGTCAATGAATACAACGACAAACTGATCTAAATACGGCCAGAAAATTATGTTCATGTAGTCCATGAATATTGCAGGAGCATTAGTCACCCTAAACGTCATCACCACATACTCATAGTGCCCATAGCGTGACCTAAAAGCTGTCTTCTGCACATCTTCTGGCTTGACTAAGATCTGATGATATCCAGACCTCAAGTCGATCTTAGAGAACACAAGTACTCCCCTCAACTGATCCAACAAATCATTGATCCTCGGCAGTGGGTATTTATTCTTGATGGTAAGCATATTCAACTACTGGTAATCAACATAGTGTTAAGAACTGTCGTCTTTCTTCTTCACCAAGAGCATAGGTGCTCCCTAGGGTGATGCACTCGGTCGGATAAACTTTTTCTCAAGCAGATCCTTAATCTGCTTCTTTAATTCTGCTAATTCAGCTGGTGCCATCCTATATGTTGCCATCGAGACTAGGCCAGATCCAGGGATGAGATCAATGGTGAAGTCCACATCCCTACTTGGTGGAAGTTATGGAATTTCATCTAGAAAGACATTTCCATACTCATCCACCACTGGTATGCTTCGGATCTTCTCCATTGTACTTTTCTTCTCTCTTTGAGCCACTATCATGAAGCAAATGGCTCCAACTTCTATCTCCTTCATCGCCTAATTAGACGATATAAGCTCAAATCCTTCTGTATCCGGGAACACTACCCTACATTGTCCGTAATTGATGACAATATGGTTGCTTGACAGTCAGTCCATTCCCAAAATCACGTCCAAGCCCTCCATTGGCAAGTAGATAAGATTCACCTTGAACCTGCGGCCTACCAATTCCATAGCGCATCCCACACAAAAAAAGCTGGTGGATACCTCGCTAGACGCCAGTGTCGCGATTATTAACTTGCACCCTAGCTCTCGCATCACATGTTCGACCTTCCTCACACATTCATTGGATACAAATGAAGGGGTAGCTCTTGAGTCATACAACACAACCACATTGTTACTAAAAAGCAAGTAAGTATACTACACCAGGTTACCTGACTGAGTCACCTAGGTGGTCGTTAGTGCAAACACACACTCTAGTGTTATAGGCCGCTCTCTAACTGGTTTCTTCGTTGGTGCACTTCCAGCTAGTTTCTTGTTAGGGCAATGTTGTGCATAATGTCAATCTGATCACACACGTAGCACTTGCCAATGCTACTACTGCCACCTGGGCTGCGAGAGGGTTTTAGACAGTCCCTCTAAAGAGGCTCCCCACCATAGTTAAAACATCGCAGTTTCCTGGATGAAGTCGGTGGTCTGTTGTATGGTTTCTTCTTTAGTTTGGAGTCTAAAGTAGTTTTCTACTGTCGGGCCACTCTGCTGGGCCCCATTTCTAGCGGCTCAACCGCCTTGGCCTGCTTTACCAAGACGGGAAATTCCCTAATCCTCAAGGGTACGAGGAATCTATGGAGCTCATGTTTCAGCCAGCCTTCATAGTTTTGACATCTCCATTCCTCTGCGACAGTGGGCGAGTAAAATCTCGCCAAGTACTCAAACTTGTCTTTGTATGCCTGCACAGTCAGGTTCCTCTACTGGAATGTTAGGAATTCAACTTCCCTCTCATGCTTGGCACTGTCAGGAAAGTATTTCTCTAGGAACCTCGTCCTAAAGGAAGTCAAAGTCAAACCTTCTTCTTTAGTATGCATCAACTGCTACATGCCTACCCACCAATATTATGCATCTACCACTAGCAAAAAGGTGACGAAGGTCAATTCTGTGCATTAGTGCACTTTATCACTCTACAGATCTTCTCACACTCTCTGAGCCAAGCATGTGCCTCATCAGGAGTGGATTTGGCTGTCAATTTTGAGGGCTTGTGCCTCATAAAATCGTCCATCGTCACCGGGCCAATGGTTGCTACCACGGCTCTAAGTTGCGTTGCAATGGGTTGTATCGCATCCACCATCCGATGAATTGCATATGCGATCTCATCAATCCCAACGTTATTCCTCCTCCACCTGTTTGCCATAGCCTGAGCACGCCACATTTTCAGTTGTTCACACCAAACAACTTCAGTTAAGACTTAAACAACAACAAGTTAGCAATCATAACTCAAATCAGTCTCGCAAGCGAAACACGGTAAACTCACTCCCTATAGACCCAAATAATCATTTTGAAAACCTTTGCTCTGATACCAAATGTAATATCCCGGCCGGATATTACGAATTTAAATAATAAAATAAAAAAAATAATAATTACTTGTCAATTAATAAAACGTCATTTTCCAAAAACACGGGAAATTTATAACATTTATTACTTTCAATAATAATCATAATCCATAAGTATAAGTAAGATTATAATTATCTAAAAGTCCAGTAATAATCAATAATTACAATTTATTTAAAATCATAAAATCTCCCAAGATTATCCACCTACAACATCATCTGCTCACGTATACCGCGTATACGATCATCGCCACACACAAGGAGATAGGGTGAGCTAACAAGATAAACATATACATACATATATATATATATATACATATATATATATAGCACATTTATATATATATATATATATATATATATATATATATATATATCACACACACACACAAAAGAATTCCTTCCTTTGATTCCATAGGACATGGCCACAACCATGTTAATCGTGTTCTACATCTTCTAGTTTTCTAGACATTATCTTCTCTTCAAGTTTTCTATACCCACCATGAGATAATATGTGTGGGTTTTTATTTTGAGCACTTATGCTTTAAGCCTTTTTTCTCTTTACTTGTAACATATAAAACCCACAGTATGAATTAGTTAAATTTTTGCATAATTATCAATTGTGTTATTGATGATTTCAAATAAACATACTTACCATCCCTCAGATGTTTGAAGCTCAAGAAACTGACGCCATGTGTCTTCATCAATCCAAGTGTAATTCAACAATGGATTTTCATCCTTTTTAGATCCAAAGACATACCTAGACGTCAACTTGGTCTTAAAACCACGAAATTTCTCAACCACCGATGACAAACATTTTTGTTTAAGTGTCGTAACATTTGGAATATCAAATGTTAGCTGCAATATAGAAAAGGTCATCAATAATATTGATCATATCATCAACAAAATCAAAGTATAACGTTAATAACATTAATATTAGTTACCAATAAATCCTGTCATATCATTTCTCGATCAACTTCAGTGACATGATCAAAAGATTACATAAGGATTGATATTCTCTCTCGTTCCAATATTCCTAAATAGCTTTTGAAGACGTCTGCAGAACGAGCACTAGGCATTCCAGTGTCGACATTAATATCAACATGTGTTTTCTGACCTTTAGCTCTTCTAATTAACAGTTGTCTCAACCTAGTGGCTCCTCTAGTGGGTCTCTTAGTAGGTGCTTCATCCTTAGATGAAGTATGATGTTCAACCATGTATCTGTGAAATGAAACATAAAAAAACATTAATAAGCAACATATAAAATAACATATAAAACATTATTTAACAAAACACCTAAATTTTAACAAGAACATGAAATTCATACATAAAGTTATTGATTGGTCATATGTATATTGCTTCATCGTGATCTTCTCGAATTGCATGTACATCATCAACTAGATGGATTTCATCAACATTGATTGTTCTTCTAAATGGGTGGGGGACAACAATATTAAGATCACTCAGATTCTCTTCATTAGGATCAATCTATTTTTTTCCATGAAGAGCGACAAACCAATGTTCAGACGCAGGATCTTTAACATAGAAAACTTGAGCTGCTTGTTGTGCCATGATAAATGCCTTGTCTCGATAACCCACCTTTCGAAAATCAACTAGAGTCAATCCTGATTCATCTATTTTGACACCACTCTTATTGTCAACCCACTTACATTTGAACAGTGGAATAGTAAACATGGTATAATCAACCTCCCATATCTCTTGTATTACACCATAGTATGTCATTGATCCTACTACGCGATTTTGATCTTTAGATGTAGAAAATTGTAGCGACTCGGCTTCAAGACTGACTTCACTATTTTGTATTGTGCTTTTATCATCTTGAGACTTCGTATAGAATGTGCAATTATTGATTTCATAACCTGTACAACAGATGACATCAAATTTCAACCCATTCGCTAACCACATCAAAGTCTCAGAACATTGTGAATCTTTCAAAACCTCATATTTAAACCAAGGCATGAATGTTCTATTATGCTCCATCAAATGACATTTCTCTGATTGTCTTGGATTGTTCTCTTTCACAATGACTTTGTGTGCAGATAAGTAAGGCATTACCTCATTTGTATTATTCAATATGTATAGGTGTGCTTGCATCAACTTTTCACGATCTTTGCTAACCACACTCACACCTCAGATGCTGTTACTTATAGAACACATGTTCAACCATGATCTCTGAGGAACTCCTACCAGTTTTGCTTTTGCCATGCAATCTGAACAAAACTTGATACTTTCTTCAGCAATATACCTTTCGATCATTGAAGCTTCTAGACGATATTGATTTTTCACATACGTTTTCAAAATCTTCATCTACCGTTCAATGGGACACATCCATCTTAAGTATACTGGTCCACAAAACTTGATTTCTCTCACTAGATGAACAAGTAAATGTACCATGACGTCAAAAAATGATGGAGGGAAAAACATCTCTAGCTGACACAAGATGATAACAATCTCGGCTTGAAGTTCATCTAACTTTAAAGGAGCAATGACTTTGCTACAATTTGAAAAGAAGAATGCATACAAACGCGTTATAGTTTGTCTAACATTTTTGGGTAAAATTCCACGAATAGCTACAGGTAACAACTATTGCATTAAGATGTGGCAATCGTGAGACTTTAGGCCAACAAGCTTCAAGTCTTGCATGGACACTAAACTTTGAATATTTGAAGAGTATCCTTGAGGTACCTTGACACTCTTTAAACATAAGCAAAAACTTATCTTCTCTTGTCTAGACATAGTGTAACATGCAAGGGGCAAATAAGTACGCCTACGAACCTCCCTTGGTGCTATGTCTTCTCGGATCTTCATTTCAACCAAATCCAAACGAGCATTTACTCCATCTTTTGTCTTTCACTGAATGTTAAGTAGTGTACCAATCAACCTATCACACACATTCTTCTCTACATGCATGACATCTATGCAATGCCTAACTTGTAACTTCGACCAATATGGAAGATAAAAGAATATTGATTTTTTCTTCCAAGGGCTTCATGCAGATGATTTCTTGGACGTTTTACCAAATACATGATGTACTTTATTAACTTTTTCATGAATTTGAATTCCAGTTAATGGAGTTGGTGCTTTGTCATTCTCTTGATGTCCATTGAATGCTTTCTTTAACCTTTGATAGGGATGATTAGCTTGTAAAAACATTCAATAGCACAGATACACGGTCTTCCTTCCATTTTTCAACTGATGAGATGTAGTGTTTTCTTCACATATAGGACATGCTTTATGACCCTTGACATTGTACCCCGACAAATTACCATAAGCTGGAAAGTCATTAATGGTGCAAAATAACATTGCATGCATCATGAAAGTTTCAGAAGCAACAACATCAAATACTTCAACACCATCAACCCGCAACAACTTGAAGTCTTCAACTAGAGGATTGAGATATACATCTATGTCATTTCCAAGCTGCTTTCGACTAGATATCATCATAGACAACATCATGTATTTTCTCTTCATGCAGAGTCTATGAGATAAGTTGTAAATGAATAATATAACGGGCCAACAAATGTGGTTTGTACTTAAATTACCAAATGGATCCATTCCATCGATAGCTAAGCAAAAACGAATATGTCTACATTCTTCATCAAACTTGGGAAATTCCTGATCAATATTTTTCCATTGCATTGAATCAGCTGGATGACGAAGGAGTCCATCACATCTTCTCTCAATTGCATGCCATCTAAGGTTTTTAGCATCTTTAGGATTTGCAAACAAATGCTTAAGTCTGGGCACGATTAGAAGGTACCAGACTACTTTCAAAGTAGATCCTTCCTTCTCTATTTGACCACTATCTTCACTGTTTCTTTTCTGCTTGTACCGTGATGACCCACACTTTGGACATTTTTTCAAATCTTCAATTCTTTTCTGTATAATATGCAATCATTAGGACACGCATGTATCCTTTTATACTCCATACCCATCAAAAAAAGAATTTTCTTGGCATCATAGTTTCGAGTGGGTAGAGTATTTCCCTCGGGAAGCATTTCACTCAAGAGCACGAGCAATTCTGTGAAGCTTTTATCTGTCCAACCATTGGTCGCTTTCAAATTCATAAGTCTTAAAACCGCTGATAATCGCGTGAACTTTGTTGAACCGACATACAACGGAGTTTCCGCATCAGTAGACATCGTCTCATACACATGCGCTTGTGCAAATGCTTCTATGCCAACATACAGTATCATGTCCTCCATATTGTCTTCTTCTACTCGTTCTTCACATCGCTCTTGCCATAGCTCTTTCAGGGTGGAATGGACAACATGTTCAGTTCGAGAAACAGTTGGAATGTTTATTATTTCGCCATGCCATGTCCATATTGTATTACTTCTAAGGAAACCATCACAAATAAGATGTTTCCTAACTTGAGTTGCATTCAATTTTCTCCCATTCAAACAATTGACACAAGGACATCTGAACTTCACCTCATCATCACTTCTCCCCTCATAACGTTACGCATATTTTATAAATTCTTCTACTCGATTCTCATACTCAGCGTTGATACATGGTAAATTAATCCAATCTCGATCCATACTGAAATTGCATGAACAATTTCAGTAATCTTTGAATCAATGCTCATGTCGTAATCAAGGTGTGACCCTATCCCATTTAAGAAGATTCACTTTCTTTATTTTATTGGTACATATTACTTTTAAAATACATATCTTAAATTTCACGAAATTTTGCCAGCATTTCGCATTGGCCTTCAGGATACACGAAATGAAAGTGATTATAAACCACAATCAAATATGCACCCGAAGATCAATACAAAACACAATTGACAAATATTCATGAATTTAGGATATGTATTTTAAAATATATATGCACTAATAAACTACTAGAAAGTGATTAATCTTCTTAAACTGTCCAATCGGACAATTCAAGATTCAATACATTTAAATTATTAGTATTCTATCCCATTATATCTAATTAAAAAAAGTAGTTTCTTCAAAATGAAAACTTGGGGATAATACATAATTTTTGTATTGAATCTCAAACGAGAAACTAAGGCTAACTCATAGTATATATAAACAATCCAAACAATCTTAATTCCAATGGAAAAAGAAACAAAAACGAGTTAGAAACTTACCTTGGAGGAATTGAGGAATGGCAGTACGACAATTGTTGAAAAAACCGAGAAGGAGGTGTATTGATGGAGCTTGGTGGAGACATAAAGCTCCAAGTGCAGCGGAAATGATGGAGGAAGCATGGAAGAATGGAAGGCAAGTTTGTAGGCTCTTGCTTGCAATGGATAGGTGAAAGGACGAATTATTTAGAGGTGGTTCTAGCCTAGGAAGGGGGCTAGAGGTAAAGAAAGTAAGCTCTCTAAAAGATGACTCTCAAGTGGTAATAGGGAGGAGTGTTCTCAACTCAAAGTGTCTATTGCACAAAACTTTCAAGTGTTAAAATGTACAAATGGTCTACTTTTGGCTTTTATATGTGAGCCTAAAAGCTATACTAATTCTTGGCCCTTAGATCAAGCTTGGAGGAGAAGCTTTAATCATCACCCTTGGATGGTGGCTTGGAGAAGGAGGCGCATGGGTGGAATGTGGACTTGGCTCCAATGGATGGATGATCCATGAGGTGTAGGAAGAAATGTTGACTTCCACTTAGTGCACCTTTGACCTTTGGTAGCTCATGGCCATATCTCCTATTGGGCTTAGTCAAGCCCAATTTTATCAATTCAACTACACATTGTTTTACTTATTGTTCTAGAAAAACAACTAAACAATGACCCAATTTAAACCTATACCACTTCCTTCATGCATCATCTCATATTTTAGAGATTTCTTTAGCCTATGTGAATAATGTAAAAAAAGCCCATGATTGACTGGATCATCTTGTGAAAGGCCCATGTGAATATTTCTCATCATGCTTCTAGTGATTGGGCCTTGATGTGGGCTTAAGCTTGTTGATGCACTTGAGCTTGGGCTTGTTGGGGTCACATCATCGCCTCCCCCTTGAAGAGGATTTGCCCTCAAATCTTGGTGGTCATCCTCTTCATCAAAAATACCTACAAAATGAACCAAATCAGTAATATTGAAAGTAGGATGCACACCATATTCTGCAGGAAGATCCAATTCATAAGAATTATTATTGATCTTCTTGATGATTTGGAATGGACCATCACCTCGGGGACTAAGTTTGAATTCTCTTATATTAGGAAATCTTTCCTTCTTTAAGTACAACCAAACTAAGTCTCCTTCATTAAAAGACCGAACTCTCTTACCCTTGTTTTAAGAATGAGCAATCTTTTCAACTTGGGCTTGAATTTGGTGTTTAACCTTCTCATGAAAATCTTTTGTGAACTTGGACTTAGAAACCCCTTCTTTATGAGCAAAATCAAAAGAAGTTGGAAGAGGTAATAAGTCCAATGGTGTGAGAGGGTTAAAACTATAAACTACCTCAAAGGGTGACAGTTTGGGGGTGCTATGGACCTCTCTATTGTAAGAAAATTCAATGTGGGGAAGATACTCATCCCAAGATTTATGATTCCCTTTAAGCAAAACCCTAAGCAATTTTTGGAAAGGGATCTATTGACTACCTCGGTTTACCTATCAGTTTATGGGTGACAAGAGGTAGAGAAAGAAAGTTTTGTTCCTAGCCTAGACCACAAGGTCCTTCAAAAATGGCTTAGGAATTTAGCATCCCTATCATACACAATTTTTTTAGGTAAGCCATGGAGGTGAACCACTTCTCTAAACAACAACCTTGCTATGTTGCTAGCATCATCTACTTTGTGGCATGGTATAAAATGTGTCATTTTAGAAAAATGGTCCACTACCACAAATATAGAGTCAACACCCCTAGAAGTCCTTGGAAGCCCTAGGACAAAATCCATACTTATATCCTCCCAAGGGATGAAAGCAACAGGCAAAGGAGTATACATCCCTGAAGGCATTGCGCTAGACTTAGCATGCAAACAATTCAAACAACTAGCGCAATGGTTTTGTATTTCCCTTTTCATATGGGGCCAAAAGAATTTCTCTTT
>Ga0214544_1009255_pt1 | contig 15597 bp, 9 predicted proteins | sample CNSS3metaG_FD_160074 | JGI IMG/M metagenome (GOLD analysis project Ga0214544, IMG submission 160074) | Root nodule microbial communities from cowpea collected in UCLA plant growth center, Los Angeles, California, USA - CNSS3 | ecosystem: Host-associated > Plants > Roots > Nodule | place: USA...
AAAAAATATAAAATAAAAATAATATAAATAAATTTATAATATATATATATATATATATATATATATATATATATATATATATATATATATATATATATATATATATATATATATATATGAGATATCTAGCTTTTACTAATAATCTAAATAATGTATCATGGAATATAGAAAAAGATTTTATTAAACCGATTGGAAAAGTGAAAAGTCATTGATGGACATGTAAGGAGGAGTTATCTTATCATGTATGCTACTATTTGAGAGCAAAATAGTCTTTTAGTTGTTTGTATATTCTATTCGCGACTTTGGCAGACATTTGATTTGTATAAGTACTTTTACTAAATCAATGGTGCATTATTCTATATCATTTTTATTTTATAGTATTTATCTCTTATACTTCATTTGTTTTTACGTATTTACTATGGACATGAATGAGAATACGAGGAAATACTATGTATGTATTTACTGATTTAAAAAAAAAATCATAGGCTTACAAACATAATTACTTTTCACTTTTCCACCTCCATATATATAAGAAAATAAGTAAAAGGAAAACAACATAAATACTTCATAATTATAGTCAACATTCGTTTAAGTCCACACTCATTTAAGTTTGTATTGCGTCTAAATCCGCATTTAAAGAAGAAAAATGATCGAATCAATAATTTTCTGACTTTAGTTTTAGAAAAGATAACGTAAAGCCATGTGACAATTATTTTCAATTCGTTCACATGTGGTTGTCGATTAACCATTATATAAGATGCAAGGAAGGGTAAAAAACACACTCTTAACTTGATTTAATTGATCAAATGATAAATAAGGAGAAACTTTCAACTTACTCATATGAAAAGCATAAAATAACAAGTTCCTCATGTAACATATATCTCTTATATTTCATATCTCTCATATTTTCACACTTTCTACAAATTTTTGACACTCATAATATTTAATATTGTAATTATATGATCCCTAATACTCCATATTGTATTATGACTCATAAAACTTTATAAGTTTATATCTAAATAAAGTCTGCATTAAACTCCGAAAATAAAAATACAAACTAATATTTAATGTACATATTTAGTAAAAGAATATAAAAAATATTATGTCAGATTATATAACATAATATACCTATATTATATAATATTATAAAATAATAATAATAATAACAAATATAAAATTCAAAAGAATAATAATAAATTTATAAAATAACAATGATAATATAACACTATTAAAAATAATAAAAATAGAATATTAATAATAATAAATTACGCAATTTTTTTTCAAATTTTTTATTCTCTTTCATCTTGAAACAAATAGATGTGATACACGATTTGCCAATTTCGAAATGATTAAATATTTCAAAGGTTACTTTTGTTTCTCTTGCTTTTTGAGCCATAAAGTGGTCTCTTTGCGCAGCATTACGTAATAAACTGATAATAGGTACATTAACCAGACCCAACTCCGACAAAGAATGGAACATGTCTTATGCTGTAAAACACTTTTGGACGCCACTTTTATGTCTTCAAAAATGAATCTCAAAGGTTATTAGAAGTTGTTGTCGGTTTCTAATTTTTAAAATAAATTTTGGTCAATTAAAACACATTTAAATGTAATTCCAGTTTTAGTTTTAGATATCCACTTTCTCGTGTTTTTAAATATTCAGCATTTCTTTTATTTCACATGCGGTTTTAAAAAAAGGTTTTTGATTATATTTTTTTTTTTGAAAAATATATACCTATTTTGATGCATCACTACTGGTGTGGGAATAAAAAAGATTAAGTGATAATTAAAATATTCTAATTTAAACATCATAGTAGCGTTTTACGTTTATTAATTTATGTTCATCAACCTTAAATATTTAAAAAGGAGAAGGAAATACTAATATGTATTTTCCATGTTTGAAAAACATATAATTAAGATATTTATTGAAAAATTAATAGAATTTTTTATTGAAAATAAAGTTGACATACCTTTGTCAATCTGATTATCTCTTCTTTTTTTTAATTATATTTTGCATTAAATTTGTCATGTAAAAGAATAAGTTTTGTTAATTATGATTTTTTTTCGTTTTTATATATTTCTTTCGATTCAATATGATACATGAAAACAGTTCAATCTAATAATAATGGTGAAAAGTATATATAATTAAGTTTTGTTAATTTTTTTATATATTTTTTTCAATTGAAATGAACTTACAAAACATTTCAATCTAATAATATGGTGAAAAGTACATATATAGATTTTATATATCTTCTTTTATAATAAGAAAAACTATCCTAACAAAAAAAAAGCAGTTAGGTAATGTAATTTTTTCTTATATGATTATTTTTAAGTATGCAATTTAAAGCAAATGTCGATTTTGCAGTCAGCTCTTTAAAAAAGGTTACAGTTAATTTCTTTCTTTTGTAGAACAAAGCTTTTTAGTTGTCTTCTATCATGATGTCGGTCACTATAGTTATCTGTTTATATATAATCAAACAATATTAACTAATAATTATTTCTCTTCCATTTTTACTGAGGTAATAAAAGTTTGTCCTTTTACCGGTTTAACTCTATTTTTGTTTTTTACGTCATACATGAAATCTGTCCTTTAGAAAAGTCAAGATTTTTTGTTAAATAATATTCTAATATGATATTTCAAATTTAAATTTCACTTCATATTTTAACAATTTACTGTACACTGTTTAATAACTTTTTATTACTTGTATTTGATACTGTAACATCTGCTGACAATTATATTAATATAAAATAAAAAAAAAAAACATATATATAATATTTATATTCTAACAAAATACAAAAATATATATATATATATATATATATATATATATATATATATATACCTATTTTCCTTTTTTCTTTATTTATTTTTGACGAAAATATTCTCCTGCAGCACCATATGTTTATGTATAACATATATAATCATCACAATATAAAAGAAAAGTAAAATATTGTTTTAAAACCTTTCATTCATACATACATACATCATATATCAAATTCATATACATATATTTTCACATCTCAAAATCTCAAAATGTTCTCTCACATCTCATTCATATATACATAATTGGTTCATTCATCAAAAATATATTAGAGTCACGTGTCTAACTCTCAGTCCATTGACTACTTAACACTTAATTTCACTTCTTAAAAACAGACACATGCGTTAAATTAAACTTAAAATACGAATTATCTTCACTAAATTGTCTCACATAACAAAACTACATAATTGGACATTTTCACTTGTGTGATAAGGTAAACTCTTTTATGACTTACAAGACAAAGTTTATTTTCGATTTGCGGATTAAGTCATCGAAACTTTTTTTTTAATTCTCGTCTCTTGATATTTTTCTCTATACGAGTTCAATATTAATAATTTATTACCATCTCCTTCATAATATCTATTTTAATATATAACAAACATTTCAACATTTTATTTTCTCATTGAAAATAATTCTGTTTACAAATCACAAATCACACTATTAGAGCCATAACATTGTATACTTTAATTCATATACACTGCAACTCAATTTAAATACCAATAAATTATAAATTTATCTTTATTCACCTTACACTACTAATTCAAGCATAATATATTGATAAATTATATCTTTTTTCATCAAGTCTAACCTTTCAATTTCTATTCATAGGAAAAATTCAACTTATACATGAAATACTTCGATTACTAATATAAACATGTTATCATGCTCTTAAACTAACAAATGTTAATCTTTGTCCCAAAAATAACACATGAAAAACCTTATTCTAGACAAGCAACCATTTTCATAAAACCAACTAAAGTAACAAACTCACTCAAAATTAATTTCTGATTGGATAACAGTGTTCTACTATACACCAGTATCTCTAAGAGGAAATCAAATTTAAGAAAATAAATGAATAGTTATTTCACCAATAATATAGAAAGAATGTAAAAAATATATTAAAAAAATATTGACTTTTTGTAAAATGAAATTTGAATAGTAGTTCTTCTTATTTACAATTTTTTAACTTAAATAATAAAATAAAAAATTTAAAAAAACCACAAAGTGACACGTGACACACTCCTAGGTTGACACGTGTATATTTTAAAAAAAAATTTAAAAAAATTTAAAAAAAAAATTTAAAAAAATAAAAATAAAAATAAAAAAAATTCAAAAAAATCACGAAGTGACACATGACAGTCACTATTCATGGCCGTTAATGATTTAAACGGTATTAGCAAAAAAGGACCCAATTAAACAAAATTGACAAAAATTAAAACCTATTTGAATACAAAACTAAAATTAAGACTTGTTTCAAAATACTTACAAAAATTGGAACCAAAAAATATTTTAACCTCTAAAAATCTTTAGATGTGTATAAAGTTAAATTTATAAAATGAGGTATAAAAGTACATATCTTAGATGCATTATTTAACCTTGTTGGTCGGTAATATCTGCTGCCCACAGACAGGGTACGGTTATGCTTATGTACTGTAGTACCTAATGTCTTCAGAGGAATTAACTCACATCACCATTTTCAATCAGTGCCGCCCAATATCCAACCCAATACAAAAAAATTAAGTTACTAATAATCAATAAATGAGTGTTCAATTTTTGCCTGATGTGGCTGTTTCCCACTGAAAGCTCCTGCTACTTCTGCTTGCCTTCTTCAGTAAATACAAATGCACGCGCCCACAAACGCAAACAATGAATTAAGACATTCATCAATGCATGTCGAACCACCACAACCATGAAGCTGCCATCGAAGACAACCGAACCCAAAACCCCTCTCACGTCTCAAATCAATGGAGACACACTTTGAACCACTCCATACCCTACAAACCCTAGGGGTACCCTCACCCTACCCTCCTAACCCTAGCCCTAGCCCTAGCCCATGCAATATGTCAACACATGAAACCTTCTCCCTCCAATTCCACACCACCCAACTGCCCTATCCAAAGGACAAAACCACTATATATTCTTTACCTTGTGACCTAAACTTGGCTATGTAATGTATGATGTAACTTTTGAGTTTGGATTTCATCATTTGAACTTTGAAGCTTCCATTCCAAAGTGGTCCTCCTTCCTATTGTTGTTGGGTTGGACCATTCAAACACATGGCCTCTACGCTCTTAGACAAGAAACTGACACAGACTCCTTCTGGAAGATCTTAATGGGATTTAAAAAAATAAAGTGACAGAATTGATCAAAGACTCTTTATGATATTAATGACCTGTTTTGAAACTACTAAGAAAATAATATTATAATTACCTGATTGAAAATATTGAAGTGATTTTTTTATCTGATATCTACAAAGAAAATGAATGTTGGGACCAAATCTTTAAATGTGTGAATGTGCATTTAGTTTTAGTATTATTGTAGGGAAGGCATGTGGGTACAAGGGTACAGATGTCTCGTGTGCATGTTGGGGGCATCATGTGAAACCTCTTTACACGGTTCTGGCAATCGCTGACAGCAACTGCTATAGTGATTTTGTGAGGGTAGTGTAGGAGGCAATGCTTCTAACTTTGAATTGTTGAGACTCTGCCTCAAACACAGACCATAAAACAACAATATTCAATTTCTCTGATTTTCTGCATCATTACGCATCTGAATATGTTACTAACGCGTTTAGGGAAGGGAACACATTTTTGGTTAGCTTCTCTCTCTGTGTATAATGCTATCAATAATTTCTTAATTGTTTTTTATTCCGTCTATCTTCTTTCGTGAAAGATTCCGTATATTTTTAACGATAATTCTCTGTCTCTTCGTTTGTCGGTTTTTTTATTGAGTTATGCATAGTCCGTGTCTGCTATGATGTGAGAAGAGAATCAGCTTCCAAAATATTTTTATTTTTATGTTTTTATGTTTTTTAATTATAAAATGAGTTTATTGCACGTAGATGTAGATTCCACATTCAGATAAGGTCTCCCGTATTAAAATAAATACTCTTCCTTACTCTTTTTTTTTTTTTTTTTTTTAAAAGTTTTTTTTTTAAAAATAAAAAATTTTCTTTTTTTTTTTTTTTTTTTATGTTTTTAAAAGGTGTTTTTTTAAAAAATAAAAAAAAACTTTTCATGTTTTAATTTTGTATATTTCTTTCTCTATCTAATCCAATAAACTGAAGTCTTATATTATTTAAAAGCTTATGATACAAAAGATAGGCTAAAAAGGAAACTAAGGAGAATTAAATTAGAGTGGATCTTACCAAACGTCTATCTAGTTTGATAGTTGAATGCAATACTTGGCTTGTCTAAATCATTAACGACGTGGATGTTAATGCTAAAGTATTCTATGACAATTAGTTACAAATTTAGTTTGAATAATTTATATCTAATTCAAATCTAATAGAATAGATTTATTTTGAAGCACATTTATTGGATTAATTTGATTTGAATTATTTTAATTTAAATTAATTTTAGATATAATTTTGAATTCAAATTTATATTACTTAACCTAATAATTTGAACAAAAATAACATTAACATCAAGAATATCATATATTATAAATTAAATATTACTTTTATTTTAGTTAATTTAATTATTACTTTTTATTAAAGAAACAAATTTTTTCAATGTTAAATTATTAATTTTGGAATACGGATTATCATATATAATAATTAAAAATTCTATATTTTAAAAATTGAAGTTTTTCTATTTTTTTTTAATGTTTATGTTTTAATTTTTTCATAAGCTAAGTTACATAAATATATTACATTTGGATTTAAAATCAGGTATGTCATGCAATAGATAAATAGACCAATGATATCTTAGACACACTTCGACCTAAACTGTGCCGATAATATTGTGGTTCAGGCAGAATTAAAAATATTTTTGATTGAAATAAAAAAAAAAGTGTTCATCCAATAATATAATTTATTTACTGAGATTAGAGAGATAAGGAAAATTAAATTTAAAAAATAATATAAAATAAAATAAATGAATAGTAAAGAATATCATATCAAAAGGAAATTTGAAAGCAAGAAGAATAAGAATGGGAAAATAGGAATTAGGGTGGTTAAACATGTGACATAACTAGAAGGTATTGGATCCAGCTGAGAAGTGTACCTTCAGATTTGTTTTCCATCTCTATCAACTGCTTAATCAAAGCACCTTCTCACGTAACAACACTCTCACACCTCTTCTACTTACTTGTATGGAGCGTGCATGCAACGCTCCTATATTATTTATTTTTATCATGCCAAACTCTTCAAAATTAGTTATCTAAAAATTAATTTTGTCAATTATAAAATAAAGATGTTCTAACTCGTGCATCTTTTATAACAAAAATATTTAATTATTTAATTTTTGATTAATTTTTTGTTATATATTTAATTATAATTTAAAAAATAGTGAATATAATTTTTGTCCTTAACAAAATTATAAAAAAAAATTATAAAAAATTTAGTTCTGTATTTTATGAAATTTAAAAAAAATGTTTTATATATATTAACTTCCATAGTGTAAGGACTAATTTTGATCCAGGTTAAATAACGACTTTAAAATTAATTTAATTTTCATAAAATAAATTAATCTGACATTTTTTTTTCATTTAAAGAAAAAAAATTCAAAATTACAAATTTAGTACATGTATTTAAATATAATTGTAATAACCAAAAATTCAAAACAACATTTAGTAATTATTAATTATCATAGTTTATGTAGCATTAATAAGTTATTTTAACATAAATTTACAATTCACACACATAAAATTAATTTAATTTCCATAAAATAAATTAATCTTACATTTTTTTTTCATTTAGAGAAAAAATTCAAAATTACAAATTTAGTATAAATATTTAAATATAATTTTAACAATAATTGTAATAACCAAAAATTCAAAACAACATTTAGTAATTTTCCCTTCAACACACTTAGATTCATCATAGATTAATAGATTAGCATTTTTTCTTGGAAATCACTAATTTGATAACCTCGGACTAAAAATCTTTGCATATGTTCATGCATTGTCAAACATATGGTAATACATTATAATCATAAAGGAAACACACAAGAATAACCATTTAGAAAAATATAACCCCTTCCTTCAGACAAAATAAAGGTCATAAGTAAAATGATCTTATTGCATCAAAGTCATTCAAGCAACCAGACCCACATAAACCATTGAATCACATATTTCACAAAAATCATACTTATTTACCAAAATTTTTACTATAACAATTTTTCCAACATCTGTTTGTACAAATTTCATAACACCAATAATAGCAATCACAAATTAATTTATCTCATCCAGCAGTTTCACCCACCCTTAATAATTACAAATCACAAACTAAATTCTCTTCCTCTTACAACAGTCTTAACTTTCTTAACACAAAAGAAAGTCATCACCACTGTAGACATCATTCATTATAATTTCGTTTCTTTTGGAGACTTCTTAAAACTTTATCAACATTTACACACAAAAATCAAACCCATGTTTTATACTTCAACAGCAAAGCAATAAATTTGCAAAGGAAACAACTTCCCTTATCTTATAGTCTTGACCTAGCACTGTTCTTTTCTCTCTAAACAATTTCACACATTAAAACACTCTATTTATACAACAAAAGGCCCAAATGACGATCAAGACACAACATTAGGGTCTCAACCAAAGAAATTTTCATTAAAGACAAATGGAAGTAACATGCAAAGCAAAAAAGATTACATGTAGGAGAAAACAAATTGTTAAGAGAAATTTAATAAGGGTTTTGGTACGGTTCTTCGTGTTGATTACTCTAAAGGTACTGAATCTTCAAAGAATTATAATTAGATCAGAAATTTATGATAGAAAAAGAAGATTATTAGAGAGAAAATAAGGCAAGAGAGAAAAAATAACTTTTTGAGAGAAAAGAAATATGATTTGGGATTCTCACAATAATTAATTATTTAATTTTAAAAATATTATTTTTTAATATTTATCTTTCCCGTCTAAGTTTTTTTCAGATTGTAAGGTAAATTTTCTCTCATTTTATTCATTTTTTTAATATAAAGTCCTTTTTATATGGAGACTTTCATATAATAATATTTCTTTACATACCAAGTTTAGCAAGAAATTAAAATAACTATTTTAAATGTCTAGAATGTAAAGAATATTAATGAGAATTGCTTCTAATATTCTTTGGTAGCATATTGTGAAGAAAGAACATCAATGACATGTATATGTTTGATGTATATGTTAATTAAGTTTCTTTTAAGATATAATAAAGAAACAATACCAAAAATTGAGGAGAAAATCTGGACTCATATTTAACCATAATGATACTTGAAACAAGTCTATAAAGGGAATTGACACTACCTCTAATTTAAAAAATAATAAATTTTATGTTGTTTAATTTTTTCATCTTTAATTAATATAAAATCTTTGAATTTAATATGATGATACATGTCCGACTAATGAATTAAATAAAATATTTTATATATATATATATATATATATATATATATATATATATATATATATATATATATATATATATATAAATTTCAATGATAAATTGAATAGAGTCCAACTTTATTAATTCTATTTAGTTGATTTTGGTGACCTTAGGCGCACATTGCATTTGTGATGATTTGTTATACATATATATAGCCACTGAGGGTGATGCATTAAAAGAGTGAAAGCAAGACCATAATATTTCCTTTTTTTTATTCTTTTTTCTTTTATTAAACTATCAAACAAATTTTATAAATGCACAATTCAAAATTCTTCACTCCCTTCTTCCAAAAAAGTATAAAGAACAAATATTGGTTGAAAGATGTGTTGCAGTCATTGGTATATGGGACTCTTTTATACAGAAAATAAAATTCAAAGAAATAATTAATAAGAATGTATACATAAAATAAATATTATTGCATCACCAATTATTTCTTTCAATTTTAATTTATATTCAATAGTCTCTCCAATATACGAGTATTTTTTGTTTAAGAAATATCTCTTTCTTTTATTCATCTCTTAAAAACGAATTTGTCTTTTCCAATTATTTTTATTTAAATAAATAATTTTTGAACTTAGAAAACAAATAGAAAAATAAATTTTTGATTAAATAATTAATTATTGTCTGTAAATTGTATTTAAGTAAAAGTATCGAACATAAATTTTTTGTGTTGCAAATTTTTGCACAGAATATATCCAATTTTTTTAGTGTTCAAACATAATAAATTAATGAAATAATAAAAATCATAATATAGGAATATTAGAAACATTTTCTTTTTACTATTTTCATTTCCTCTATTTTAAACTTTTTTTTTTTATTAATGTGTTGAATCCAAATAAAATAACAAAATTAATTTATTTTTAAACAATTAGAATATACTCTAGTGATTGTAAGGCCCCTTTTCCTTTCTGCCCTAGAATTTGTGGGCTGCTCTTGTAAGTGGGCCTAAGGGCTGGCCCAATGTATATAGACCCTTAGCGTTGCCCTAATTCTACACTTCTTGCACTTTCAGAAAAGAACCAGCCGTCACTCCCCATACCCCTCACAGAACACTCTGCTAGGGTTTACCCCTGACCCTGAACCAGTGAGCCCAGTTGCGTTCCTAGCCTCATGTAAGTACTCTACACCTCTGGTTTTGCTTTTCTTCCGCCATTACGATGTACTTCCAGTAGAGGTTCGTCATAGGCTCATGTATGCTCTTCTGCATCTGTTCCACAGCACTTCAATCTGCCGTTGGAGCTTCGCGTTCCGCTGTTGGAGACGCACCCGCTTTTAGCCTTTTCCAGGTACGGGAAGTTAGGGTTATGGTTTTGAGTCTCCTTTTGAATGGGTTGGGCGTTATTTGTTGAATGTATGATGGGATCTGTCTTTTGGATGCATAAGAATGCTTTGCATGTGTGTTTTGGCCGGAAAACATGGCTGTTTCAGTGAAGAACAGTGGCGAGACCTGTTAATCTCGCCCAAGCGAGTCAATCTCGCCTAGGCGAGATGAAACAGGGAGGCCCTGCACGAGATCTCGCCCAGGCGACTCGCTCACCTTTTGAGCAAGCAGGCAGCTCGCCCAGGCGAGGGGGGATCTCGCTTAAGCGAGATCCCGTGATGCCCACACACCTGAGTTTGTGCTCTCGCCTAGGCGAGGGGGAGGCTCGCCTGAGCGAGACCCCTCAGCCTGGGCGAGATGCTGGGCGAGGCTGTGTTATGTTTTGGACGTTTGATGATTCCCGAATGATCTGTTTTGATTGGGTATGATTGTGTGATGATGGACGTGTATATAATGGAGTATGAGATATATTTCTGGCATGATTCGTGAATTGTGAATGAATGGGTTGGTATGAGACTTAATGTGTGAAATAAATGAATGCGTTGGAACTAAAGGGATACATGATTAATATGAGATGAGACCCCAGACTCATTGGGATGGTGATGATCAGAGGTATGGACTTGAGAGGTGATGCATATGAGGATGTTAATTCCAAGGGTGGATATGGGATTGAAAAAAAAACATGATTTAATATTCTCTTATCGATGAATTATGAATGTTGGTCCGTGTCAGCGTGTAATTCCTTGGGGGTCTCTAGGTGAGACCTCCGGGGTCGCGCTTCAGTGGTCGGGACGTAATTCCATGGCCCCTGCTAGTGGGTGTTCATGGTGGTGCCCCATCTGTATAACTAGGTAAGGATTCAAGGTAAGGTTGTATGCTGACGCTCCGAGGAGTCAGTTAGTCTCACTTAGAGCAGACTGACTCTTGTGGTGGGAGTAGCAGGAGGCCTGAAACTCACTAAGGGCTAACCTTGTGGTGGGAGAGATTTGTTTCATTGCAACACTAGTAATACATGGCTCAGGATCGAGCAGCTCAGGGTCGAGCAGGGGTACCCACACAAGTGCAAGCATCCGCTGAATCCGACCAAGTTATACGTATCCGGATGAGTCGAGTCAAGTCGTAGTGTATTGAATGAAGGGTCATAACCTGTTTGGTTGCTATGTGGATGAGATAGTAAAAATACATTTGATTGCATGTTGAATATGTTGATTGGCTCTAGCTTACCCGTTTTGTTGCATGTTTGTGATGTATGTGGTTGTTCTTCTTGCGATGATCATCAACTTGGTTGATGGGAGCAGATGGGCGAGGTTCTCATGGTAAACAAGCGAATGGTGATTCCGCAGCTTAGCCATCTGGGCTGGAGTTTTCTTCGTATTCTATTTAGGGCTATGGCCCATGTATCTTTTTCTGTATTGCTACGCTACACTCTATGTTGTATTCGCTTTCAGCTTACCTTTGGCATCGTGGTGTGCCCGTGTTTTGTCAGGGTTGTGTTAAAGACCCCAGGACCACGCTACTGTACTTATATTGTGTGACGTTTTCCTTTAATTTCACTTAATAATTAAATGGGATGTTACAATGATGATGTAGATTTTATTGTTATAATCCGATGACATATGTTAGATATTTAGTATATAACAAAAGTTATACTCACATATTTTATAATTAATTAATTGATAATATAGCAATATATAGATTAAATTATAATCTATGAAAGTAATAAACTTTTAAAATAGTAACATAATTCATATGTTTTGTAAAAGAAATTATATAAATTTGAGGTGCATTTTATGTCATCACAGTCACAAGATTAATCTCAAAATAATTATAGAAAGTCCATTCAAAGAAGAGTTATCCTACAGTACATATAGCTTCAAGTCAATCTCATAGTTATAAAAGAACATGAAAATTTTGATGGAAATCTCAATGTATTGCTTGGTCATCCATCCACATCTAACTAATATATTTTGTCCAAGTAAATCAAGATTAGATATCAAGCTCAAGTTGTATATTGAAACTTCTTATCTGTCCAACCAAGAATAAAAATCCCATCATATACTTTTTAATTTTTTTTTTAATATCACTCATTTTAATAAATTTGCATGACGCTAAATATCGTTTTTTACCTATCTATTTTCTTATATCTGATTATTATTATTATTATTATTATTATTATTATTATTATTATTAATAAGGATTAACTGAAAGTTTTTCAATATCTGCTTTTAAATTTCTTATAATTGTACAAAATTACATACAGTATCATATATATACAGTGATACAGTATCCAATCTTATTTTTAATGGAAAGAAGGTGGGTTACAAAGAAATAGGTAAAGAAACAAAAGGCATACATAATTAATAAACAAAAGAGAATCAGATGTCATGATGGGGAAAAGAATAGAATCTAAACAGTGAGTGGAGCCAAATTGAAAGGTTTGGGTAGAAGAAGTAAACGAATTGATTTTTTTTTTTTCTTAGGGTTCCATGTCCGTGAGAAAGTAAGCAAGTGGAGATGAGATTTGAAGGGAATGCGCGTGAGTAACAGTAATGGTAATAATAGTAACAGGAGTGGGTTGGTGGGGTGAAGGTGGGGATCTGAGAAAAGAAATACAAGTAAACAAGGAGGCAATTGGGTCGGCAAAAAGGCAAACATTGATTCCGACATTTTACCCTTTCTTCCCAACACCTTGTCCCATACCCGCCAGCCCCGGACTCCCCTACCCTACTCTCATCTCTCTTTCTTACAAATTAAAACCCTCATCCCTAGCTCTTACTCTGTCTCTCATCATCTCCACACACATATATATACACATTTTCTCTTAGATTCTCTCTTCTCTTCTTATTCTTCATACCGCCATAACATTGCATGCAATGGAGCTTCAACTTGGTCTTGCTCTCTCAACCCATCAATCTCAATCTCAACCACTTGACCTCAATTCTCATGCCTATGACCCTATCTTCCCTTTCCATCAAAATAAAAAACGTACCCTCTCTCAGATCTTTGATCATGCACCACAAACCCCTCACACCGACCTTGTACTTCCAACGTTGTCTCTCCTTCCTTTGACGCCAACCCACCATCAAGATGATCATGATCACCACAGCCAATGTTCTAGCATCACCAAGTGAGTACTACTGGTCAAATTTTGTGTATTTCAACTCTTTTATTCTTTTATTCTTTCTTATTCATTCGGGTTTGTTTAATCAGGAAGGACGAGGAGGATGCAGATGATGTAGTGGGTTGGCCACCGGTAAACTATCGGAGGAAGAAACTCCGTGTCGATAACTGTGGAGATCACGACGAGGTTGCAGGAAGAAACAATCACGTGATATGGGTTGACCATGGTTGTTCCACCACCTCAAATTCTCAGTACGTGAAGGTGAAGATGGAGGGTGTGGGAATCGCGCGGAAGGTCGATCTTGGCATGCACCGATCCTTTCACACGCTGATGGAAACCTTAATGGACATGTTTGGAACATGTCATCAAGAATCAAACGGCTATGAATTGGCTTATCAGGATAAAGAAGGTGACTGGCTTCTGGCACAAGATGTACCTTGGAGGCAAGTGCTTCCTACCTAATAATACCTTTCTCATATTCCACCAAATCAAAACCCTACTCATTTATTTCTGTTACAATATGTACGGAGTAAAACCTTAGGAAATCACTAATACTAATAGTTAAGCAAAGATATCTTCCACAGAGAGAACACTGATTAGCATAAAAGTTCCAATTAGGGTGTGTATACTAATTAGTGTTTTGGGATTTTGTTGTGCAGGAGTTTTGTTGGGTGTGCGCGACGACTGAAATTGGTGAAGAACAGCAGTAGATGAATGGCGCCAAAATGTTCAATCTTGAGTTTGTCAACTTTGTCTGCCAAACCTTACTTAGAGTTAGAGAGATGGCGTTTACCTTTTTCCTTTTGGTTAACTGTATCTGATCCAGCTGAACTTGCCTCCAAGTATAAAAAACATCCTAGTATTTGCTGACAGTATTAGTATGTAGTTTTTTTGTATGAAACATTATGAAGGTTTCTAGCAAATAGTTGGTTGGTAATATGAATGATAAATCATAGTAGAAGTTTCAGACCTGTGTGCATTTTCATATATACTCTGTCTGATTTAATTCCTTTTACTCTTCTGAAAGGTTATACTTTTATATGTTTATTCAATTTAAAGTTTAAAAGTTTAAAACTATATTACACATACTCTTTTAACATACATTCAACATTTTTTTTTAAATCATATTAAATATTTTTCTCATTTATTGAGATGTTATTACGTGTATATTATTAAAAGTTCGCGAGAAAAATAATTTTCATGCCTTTTAAGGTAGAATCTCAACCTTTATTTTGTTTTAGTTTTTCTTCGTAACAGTGTGATTTGTATGGAGCTACTGACATTTGACATGAGTATAGCTGACGTGATATACTAGATTAATTTTGTGCATAATATGTGTGAATTTTAAGTAGAATGCATGACGTATGCAAATAATAAAAAAAAGTATGCTCCATCTTTGGTCGGTATTGGTTGGAACATTTTTTCGCATATAAATGAAGTTTATGGCATACTAGTTATTTGTGAGAGTATAGCCTATTTAGGCAGAGTCAGCTCGATTTAATTTAAAGAAAAAAAAAATCTATTTGAGAAAGAATATAAACTTAAGAATTTTGTGAAAGAAAAAAGGAGAATTACACATTTATAAATCTTACGTTCCGATTATTTTGTTTTATTTTATCATTTGTCTATCATATTATATCATATATATATATATATATATATATATATATATATATATATATATATATATATATATATATATATATAAATATATATAAATATATATAAATATCATTAAATT
>Ga0214544_1009256_pt1 | contig 15596 bp, 4 predicted proteins | sample CNSS3metaG_FD_160074 | JGI IMG/M metagenome (GOLD analysis project Ga0214544, IMG submission 160074) | Root nodule microbial communities from cowpea collected in UCLA plant growth center, Los Angeles, California, USA - CNSS3 | ecosystem: Host-associated > Plants > Roots > Nodule | place: USA...
AACTTAATTTGTAGGTGTTAATGATTTAAATTACAATACTATTATATATTTATACATTTAAAATATATAATCTAAAAAATTAATCTTTTTAATTATTTTTATTTTATTTTATTTTTTTAAAACGGGCAAACGGACCAGGACGGGCTGGCCCGTTGGGCCCAATCCGTTTTGCCACCCCTATTCACAAGGAAATAACAGTTGATTTGATTTAAATTAGTATAATATATATGTGTCGGTGTAATATAAAACATATAAGTGAGAATGTGAGAAAAATAGCTAAGAAAATGTTTGGAGGAAGCTTCTTTAGTAGAGGAAAGAATAAAAGTTAAATTTAATTTTTCCATACATTAAAAATTAAATTTTGAAGAAATTAACAGATGATTAAATTATTCTGTTTACAGTTAATGTTTATTTTGCTTTTATGTTTGTATTCTATCTTACCACCAAAAAAAATATTGTTATTAAAAATAAACCCTTTATAATGAAAGAGTTATATACTTAGTTAACATGATCTAAAGTTGAATCTCGTTTCTAACAAAGAGGATAGTTTCCACTATTAGCTATATATATAGTTCACATGGCTAGGGTTGGACATAATTTACTAAATTATACTAAACTATAGTTAATTGTACTATATTAAACTAAAATATACTAAACTATTCATAATAATAATTGAACTGTATTATAAAATAGTTCAGTTTTAAAAAACTAAACTTATGTTAAGTTAACCAAGTTAACTATTGAACTATAGTAGATTGAAAAAGTAAAATATCTCAAATAAAATATTGGTATTAGGATAAGAATTGGACTTATGTGTTTTGTGTCTTACGTTCTATTCTTTCTCTTTTATATTGAAATATTTATTTTACTTTGTCTTAATTTTTTTCTTTGCTCTTTCTTTGAGAAAAATATAAAATATTTATAATTAATTTATTAAAAAAAATTATAAATTAGTTCAAGATCTTATTTTATTTTAAATGAATTTTACTATGTAATATTATTTTTATGTTATGATTTTACATAAGTTATTTTTAAAAATTAAATTTTATGACAGCTAACAATTTTATAATTTTTTATTTATATTAAAGTTTTTCGTAACTTAAATATTGAAATTAGTATAATAAATATAAATATTGGTACTAACGTATTTTTTATTTTAAAATTATGTGGCGTCAACTTTTTTAATGAGAATTTATTTTAAAAAATTCTTAAAAAATATAAAATGTTATTGATCCGTTGCTTCACAAAATATATTTTAGAACTTCATAAAATTTCTAGAACATTTTTCACACAAATATTAATGAATACAAATGTTAAAAAAAAGTTAATTTTGAGAATTTTTTAAACTAATTCCTTTTAAAAAATTTGACGCAACATAATAAACATTGTAAAACTAAAAAGTAATATTACATAAGATTTTAAAATATAAAAAATAAGTTAATACCGATATTTATATTTATGATATTAATTTTAATATTTTAATTACATTTTAAGTTACGAAAAACTTTAATATAAATAAAAAAATTATAAAAATGTTAATTGGTGTATTAAAGTATGATGCATATTTCAAGTATTATTTCCTAAGCACTTTCAAATTATAAACTTTATATTATTATTGCGTAGTACAATCATATGTAATTAGTGCAATTCGATTCAAAATAGTGTAATTCAGTTCAAAAATAGTGCAATTCAGTTCAAAATCAATGTAATCCGGTTCAAAAATAGTACAATTCAGTTCAAAAATAGTGAAGTTTATTCAAAATCGGTGCAATTCGGTTCAAAAACAGTGTAGTTAAGTTAAAAATTAGTGTAGTTTAGTTCAAAAATAGTGCAGTTCAGTTCTGACGTTGTGCAGTTCATAAAACAATTCAGTTTATAACAATTCAATTCAGTTTATACTATAGTGTAGTGCAGTTCAGTCCAGTTTATTTTTAAGAATAACAGTTCAGTTCATCTGAACTGTTTTTCAGTTCAGTGCAGTTTATGCGAACAGTTTTTTAGTTCAGTGTAGTTTTTGGTAGTACAGTGCAGTTTAGTTTATTTTGTCCAGTCCTATCTGCTGAATACTAAAATTAGTCTGCTCGCGAATTCTGCATCCAACTGCATCATACCAGTTCTGAAATGCACTATTTTTTTGCTGTCACAGCATGGTTAAATACTGCAAACAGTTTTCTTGCATGCCTTCTGATTCTAGGTTCATTTCGAACTAGACTTGAGCATGATTCATCGTATATACTCCTTTTCAATTACGCTTGATATTTAGATTTGCATAGTGTCTGCATTTGATTAGCATCTTATGAACTCACAAAGTTGTTCTAGGCATATACATGTAAGCTACATAATCTATTTTAATAAAATAGTTTGCTTTAGTTGCTTGCATTCATGCATTTAGATTAGTTTTAATTGATTTTTTTTTTTGCACATCATCTCTCTTGTAGAAGTAACATGCATTTTTGCATCCATGCATTTAGGATCTTTGAAATTTTTCGACACGTTCTGAATTTTTCTTCAATTTAATTTTCCCCTTTTTTAAGTTTGATTTTCTTTAGTAGCAAGCAAGATTAAATTGTGCAAGTTGTATCATTTCACTGGATTCGATTCTGAGTCATCTTCCTATGTAATAATTTTTCATATAGGTAATTTACACTAAACAAATATTTTGAATATTTATATATTCTTATCACAATTTTGTTATAATTTGAATTTTTTATACACTTTAATCATATACAATATTTAACAAATTAAAGAAAGTCAAAACAAATATAAAATAAAATAATAAGAATAGGTATAAATAAGGATAGAATAGTAATATATTAAGATTTGATTACAAATCTCTCTTATCCATCTAATATTTTCCAATTTCAAGAAAACTTGATGCACATTTTCACATTACGGTTATTTATAAACTCATGATATATTAATACGTGGGTGTATAATACCATCAAATTTATTCACCATACGGTAACATAGTTATTTATCTTGTTATTTTAGGAACCAAAGATGTTAACACTGGACATTTTGATATTCATCCATCACTTAAAAAATTAGTCTTATTCAAGTATGAAAATTTATATTCACAATTTTTTGAAAAAGAAAATAAATGGAGAGGATAGTTAAAAGTGATAAACAATTAAGAAAAGAAAACACATCAACAAAGATTAAAACAATTAAGAAATAAATATTTGAAGCTCTTTGTTAAATAAAAGTATATTTAAAATTAAAACTAAACATAAAAATATTAAAAAAAAGGTAAAGCTAAGTGTTTAGGTAAAATTCGTGGCTATATAAATATAGGCATAACTTTTAAAAATGCTATAATTTGAAGAAGAAGAAAAAATTCACAATTATGATTACATTCAATATTAGGTTCATTTACGAAAATGGTCAGTTTATTTTTTAATTTACGTAAAATGTGTTTTTTTTTTAAATATTATCAAAAAGGAGTAAAGTCATTAGAGGAATTTAAAGTTTATGTCATTGGAAGAATAAAGACTTTAAAGTATGAGTTGAAGTTGTAAGAGTGTTACATCTTCTACTTTTTATTCTTTTTACATTGAATTCTTCACACCAATTAGGAGATCTTGTTTTATTTATTTCAATTACTTTTTATTTTTTTTACATTGAAGTCTTCACACCAACATAAATTTTTGTTTTATTTATTTCAATTGAAATTGTATGAACGAATGACTTTAGATTTTTTTTTTAAAGTGTGAAGTCTTGATATGCATGAAGACTTGACTTTGAATTTTATTTTAAATTTGAAACTTATTTTAATTTTTTTTATCATTTATTTAAATCTATTTTTATTTTGTTTTTAGTAAAGTGATTTTATAATTTTTACTCTATTATATTTTAATAATTTATTTTTTGATTTTTATTTAACTAATTTAATATTTAAAATCAATTTATTTAATTGAATACATGACAAATTAATAAAGCAAAGAAAAGATTATAATGATATTTGTAGGAATTTATGAAAATTAAAAATAATGAAAATAAAATAATGGAAATGAATTTTTATTCAATTTTATTGCCGTAAATTATCTCTCAATTAATTAAAATAATTTTAAACATTAAATTAGTTCAATAACAAAACAAAAAATAAATTGTTAAAATATAATAAAACAAAAATTATAAAATCACTTTACCTCTAAACAAATTAAAAATTCACTTAAATAAATCATAAAGTTTAGAAAGAAAACAAAGTAAAAAAAAAAAAAAACCTGGTAGATTACCTATATTCTTTAGTAGGATGGGTTAACATTTTCAACCCACGGATCAACCTACTGTTTATTTTCCTTCTTTGCCAAGTCAAACATCTTCTTTTCATTAATCTACTTCACCTACCATCTCATTCATTCATTGCTTAATGAACCCCATTTTATATAAAAGAAAATCATGTGAGTGCCTCAAAGTTTAACATGTCCCCATCTTCCGAATTGATTTAACAACTGACCAACGTGAAAGAGAGAATGAAGTGGACATGTTGGTAAATGTTTAATCTTTTTCCTCTGTTCACAAAATCTATGAACCACCAAACCAAAATATTATTCAAATGAATATACGTAGTAGCCACATAAAAGTTGACAACTTCGACATCATAGAATTTTGTATCACTACAACCATGTACTATATAATCCACCCACGACAAAATATTATATCATTATTCTCGATGCCACATACTGATAACAACAGCATCGCAACTGAAACAATGAATCAAAAACCTTCAAGAATTACCGGGAAAGTATGCTTAAAAGACTGAATCTTTCTCTCTGGAATAATATCATAATTAACTTTAAAGAAAAAATAAAGTTAACTCTTCTTTGGAGCAAGCTTGGCCTTGATGTCATCAACCTGTTTAGTATCAATCTGAAAAGCCTGAGCAAGAACATTATCAGGCACAGTTGGTGTTGAGCTGAAAAGAGCTGCAGCTATAGAAAAGGTTCCAGGGAGTTGGCTGTTGAAAGCAGAAAGCACAGAAGCAGGCTTATCGCCATTGTTCTTCTGATAGTGCACCAAACCTTTAGGGAATACAAAGATTTCACCTTTCTTAATCGACTTTGAGATGAGTTTGTTAGCTGTGGTGATAAACCCCACGTCTAATTCACCATCCAACACAAACACGATCTCTGTAGCACGAGGATGTGTGTGAGGTGGGTTAAGTCCCCCAGCTTTGTAGTCTATTTTTGAGAAAGACACTCCCAATGTGTTAAGTCCTGGAATTTTTTCCACATTTGCTGCAGTAACCACAGATCCCAATGTGTTGTTGATAACTCCAGGTTTGGCTAAACCAGCAAAGAAGAAATCAGCTTCTGTCACATTTGTCTCTGCCTTGCAGGCAAATCCATTCACCTTCACACCTGCACATAATTAATTCACACCACTGGTTACTGCACTATTTTCCTAAGAACAACTTTGGCATATTTATTGGAACTATAAAATGGCGGTGAGTAGTAATATATGCATATTAATACCTGAAGAGGGAAGCGCGACACAAAGGTCTTGAAGTGTGTCAGGGTCAGAAGCGAATGCAAAGGAGAAGGCACAACAGAAGATGACCAAAATTGCATAAGTGTTTGTTGGTGACATGGTTTGGACTTGGAATGATGATTAGAGATAAAAGTGGAAGGTTTGTGTTGGATGACTAAAAATGTGGCAAGTTGGACTCTTTATATATGCATTATTTTGTAAACAGGTAGTGGTTACAGACATAGTAAGTAGATGAGAAAGATGTGATGGTAAAGCATTTCAGTGGTCCATAGACTTAAACTCAAAGCGATTGTGTGTTAAGGCTTAATGGGAATCCTATAAACCTTTTATGTCTTTATGAGAAAACAAAATTATTCATGCAAGCAAAAGTCAGCATATAAATTAGGTGGTTGCTTGCGGACAATATGCAGACAGTGACTGTCTAATGAAGAGGAGTTTGGTGAGAGATGCCAGATTATAGTCAGATGTAGACTTTATCCATGCATTGTTAAATTTGGAAGAAAAAATATGTCTACATTTAAGAGAAAAAGAGTGTTTAATCATCAAACAAATGTGGTTATTATATGAACTGAATTCAACTTTATGCAAAATCAATTCTCAATTTAATTATATTATATTATCTTTTGAGTCATTACTAAGAGAGATTAAGTTTGACTCAATTGTCAATCTGAACAACCTTAGGAAATGGATGGGAGGCATAGGGCCCTTTAGAATCGCGACACGCACTCGTTCAGTTCCACTGTTGTTTTCACTGCTAGGCCCATTTGAAAAATGATTTTTCTAAATTACTGAATAACAAAAATGTAATATATTAACTTGAAAATATTTCCAATAGACATGTTCATTTAGTATAAAAGAAAAAATATATCTCATTCTATCCCAGTTTATTGTAATCTTTTAAACAATAATAATGATTTACAGTTTCATGTCATTATTATCTCCAGATTGAAGTAGTTGGTTTTCATATGTCTATTGCAGGACGTTTGTTTCGGCAAGCTGCTGCTATTGCAGTTGTTTGGAATGTACCATGTTCTTAGCAGTAACGCATCATATAAGAATGAGATGCCAAATTTAAACGTAACGTTTTTACCTTCAACATTCTACAACATTTCCCTCACTATTACCCTCAACCACCCACCTACTGCTGCAATGCAGAGGTAAATGCAAGGACTTGGACTCTATATCAGCATATTTTAGTAAATATTGGTATCAACTGCATGAAACAAATAGAAACGATGTTACTTTGAATACTTTACTAATACATATTAATGAAGTATTAACAAAGTATCAGTATTTATAAAAGTGAAGCAAACTGAAATATGTGTTTGATAGTATATCTGTTCTTAGCATAGATGAACAGATATTGTCAAATAAATCAGTACTTCTTAATTTCGAAAGAACAGCTAGATAAACTAAATCAAACAAAAAGCATATATGCTTAAAATCTGAGTCAATTTCAATGAAGTGATCTGGTCAAACTTAATTATATGTGTTAGAATTGGACTTTAAGTCTAACTCAACCCTACAAAACCAGCTTGGTAAGGTGAGATTTGCACTTCACTCATATATTATGAAATTGTCTTATCTATAGACTACGCTAGAATAAGCTTTTTTTTTTTAAACCTCACTTGTATATTATGAAATTGCCTTATCTCTAGGCTACGCTAGAATAGGTTTTTTTTTTTTAAACAATGATTCTCACTTATATATTATGAAATTGTCTTATCTCTAAGCTACGCTAGAATGGGCATTTTTTTTTTTTAAACAATGGTTCTGATACCATATTAGAAGTGAGCTTTAAGGCCTAACTCAACCCCACAAAATCAGTTTGTAAGGTGAGGTTTGTACATCATTTATATATTATGAAATTGTTTTATCTCTATCTAGTTAATGTGAGACTTCCAACAATATGCGTGCTCTTGTATCATGCGGGAATGAGAAATAATTGGAAAAATGAACACACTGCAAAAATGAAACTTGTGTCCACTTATAATTCTTAATTTTCAACTTCACCAGTTTCAACTGTTTTGATGTGTTGAGGGAAACCTTTTGGTTTTCTTTTATATGTGGATATTTAATCACCACGAATATTCTTTTCTACCAAAAACCACTTTACGTGTTGCCCATCACTCTATTGATTTTTCAATTACAGGACATGCAATAATGAAATCCCTTCTGCAGAAGAATTTTCTCGGCAACATAAAACCATTGATCACATTCTCTCTTTAACAACCATTATTGCAAGAAGTAATTAATGGTTCAGAATTTGTAGACTGAAAAGAAGTTTGACTCGAGAGGACCTAAGTTAAAAAGGTGACTTAAATGCCTCCAATTATAAGATGTTTGACGTCTTACTAAACTGATTTAACTACTAACCAACATGAAAGAGAAAGTGAGGTGGTAAAGGTCCAACCTTTATTGATCAGAGTTTACAAAATAATGAACCCCAAAACCAAGAAATGAGTATACCCACATAAAAGGTGGCACCTTCTACTACATATTCCGCAATACAACATGCTCAATGCCACATAAACGAGGAAAGGGCACCTGATAAAAGAAAAATAATAGAAAAGCACAACACCATAACAGATACAATGAATCATATATCTCTCTCTCTCTCTCTTGAATATCATTAAGCTCAATTTAAATTAACTCTTCTTAGGAGCAAGCTTGGCTTTGATGTCATCAACCTGTTTAGTATCAATCTGAAAAGCCTGAGCAAGAACATTATCAGGCACAGTTGGTGTTGAGCTGAAAAGAGCTGCAGCTATAGAAAAGGTTCCAGGGAGTTGGCTGTTGAAAGCAGAAAGCACTGAAGCAGGTTTATCTCCACTGTTCTTCTGATAATGCACCAAACCTTTAGGGAACACAAAGATTTCACCTTTCTTAATCGACTTTGAGATGAGTTTGTTGGCTGTGGTGATAAACCCCACGTCTAATTCACCATCCAACACAAACACAATCTCAGTGGCACGAGGGTGTGTGTGAGGTGGGTTAAGTCCCCCAGCTTTGTAGTCTATTCTTGAGAAAGACACTCCCAATGTGTTAAGTCCTGGAATTTTTTCTACATTTGCTGCAGTAACCACAGATCCCAATGTGTTGTTGATTACTCCAGGATTGGCTAAGCCAGCAAAGAAGAAATCAGCTTCTGTCACATTCGTCTCTGCCTTGCAGGCAAATCCATTCACCTTCACACCTGCACATAATTAATTCACACCACTGACATCATTGTACTATTTTCCTAACACAACTTTGGCACATTTATTTGAACTATACGAGAGCAGAGTGAGAAAAGAAACGGTGAATGGTAATGCATGGTACCTGAAGAGGGAAGTGCCACACAAAGGTCTTGAAGTGTGTCGGGGTCAGAAGCAAAAGCAAAGGAGATGGCAGAGCAGAAGAAGACAAAAACAGCTAAAGTGTTTGTCAGTGACATGTTTTGGATGATAATAGTTATATAAATGAGTGAAAACAGAAAGAATTTATGTAGCAAGAGATAAGAGAGGAGTGTTTGTTTTGGATGGTGAAAAATGTGGCAAGTTGTTTTCTTTATATATACATGCACGATCTGTAAACAGGGAATTGTTATGGGCAAGGTAGATGGAAGTAGTGATGTGATGGTAAAGCATTAATGAAGTCTTTCAACTTAAATTCAAAGCAATTGGTAAAAATGTTAACAGGAATCAATGTACAAGTTAATTGGTATGTTGCTTGCTGGGGATATTCAAAGTTTGGCTATCTAATGAAGAAGAAGTGTTTGGTGAGAATTGAGTAATGTAACAGAGTTCCCATGCATTGTGATTAACTCAAGACCTCATCATCTATAATATTATTTTTTTTCAGTTTCCCTTTTCTCCAACCAATCATGTTTCTGATTTGGCTATTTCTTAATGTATATTATTTAGTCTAATCACGATTAAACTATCAAATTAGTAATATAAGTCAGCATTATCAGTCATGTTTATCATTTGATTGTTAAGTTGTTTGGTTAGTCTACAATACTATAATAGTTATTATAGTATTATATTTATGAGTCAGTATTAAGAGATATTGAGTTTTGAACGTTGGCAAAGTCATCAAATACCAAATCTGAACAACCATGGGAATGGATTGGTCTTTACATCGACACAGCTTTTCAGTTCTACTGTTGCTTTCATAGTTTCATTTTCACTGTTGTGCTTTTGGTCCTGGAAACACTTTTATGCCTTACGAATTAGGTCGATATGAATGTGAGTGTGATAAGAAAACTCAAGGGATTTTTAAGATAAGTGTATATAAATTAAAAGGAAAAGTGATAGCTTATAATGTATTTTTATTAAGATCAAATATATCTTTAGAAAAAAGTACTTCCAGTTCAACTTTGTTCTATTCAATGAATTTTTAAATTAATAATTTAGTTTTCATCTTTGACAAAACGTGAGTTTAAGTTTCTTCCAACTTGTAGCAGTAAAAAGCCCTCAATAAATATTAAGCTTAAATATTAAAGAAAACTAAATTTACATGTTTTAACGATTGAAGGACTAAATTCTTAAAAAATATAGCCATTAGAATCAAATTTAAACAAAAGTATAAGGATTAAAAACATATTTTTTTCTTATATTTTTGTAAATTAAAATATTTTTGTTTACAAAGTGTATTAACCTATAATATAAATTAAGCACAAATAATTGAACATTTCCTAATATACTAATTATTTATGGTCAAATTTTTCATTCCACCATATCTTTTACTAAGGTCAGATAGTTTTAATATCCTTATATATTAAATTATAAAACTCGACAATATTATCATGCATAATAATCTATAATTAGATGACAATAAAGAAAATGCATTGTGGATATACTTTAATTAATTTTTAATTTTATTGTATATGTTTATTTCCCTTTTTTAATCTTTTTGAAGTATATAAGATAAAATGGAATGAAACCAACTTATTCTTCACCCTATCCTTAACTTTTTTTTTTTATCCTAGTATGTTATAAACATATATAATTACTTATAATATTAATCGATAAAAAGTATTTAATATGACTTTTAACATAATTTTTATAAGAAAAAAATAGCATACGTAAATGAAATTATAAAAATACTGCATATATATTATACTTATATTCTAAAAAAATAATTATATACCTTTTTTAATTTTTGTATGAGGTGGTTTTGAAACGAATTTTTCTTTAAAAAATTTAGAAGGCAAAAGTAAAATTAACTTTTCATAAATTTAATGTAGCTTATACACATACTTAAAATATTTTTTTTAAAATTATATTAAACAACCTCTACGAATTACCTACCTTATGTAAACTAATTTTAATTTATAAAGAATTTTTAATTTTTTTTTCTTTCACAAAATTCAATGAATGAACTCCTAATCAAACCATAAATTATATATAATTTATTTCCATCCTAGTGATGCAAGAAACAACCTAAACTATTTAATTGATTAAGTTGCTTTGTTGTTGTGTAGACGCGGCAAATGGGGATAGAACCTAATTGAATAGCTTTTATTGTCTAAAAAAGAATTCGTAAGTACATTAAATTCAACAAGTTATATCTCTATTCACTTCGTTATCATAAGCCATATCTTTCAAGTACTGTTTAGATATGTTCTTGTGATTGCAGCAAGTAGTGGTGTTGGGGAGTTATTAGGTGAGGTTGATTCTCTTGTTTATCAAGCTTGCAAGTCTGAGCTCGTATTTTCTACATCAATGTTAGTGGACAGTTTACATCGGCCATGAGAGCTTCGAGAAGCCCATTCTGGTAGAGAGTTTCTTGTTAAACGTGAAACCTAACTACCCCTATTGAATGTTAGTTTTGATTTAAATTTATGATGTTTTTACTATGTTTTATTTTTTTGGATCCATAGGTAGAGTTGCAGGTTTTCCAACTAAAAAACCAGTATCAATATCATCAATAAGAATAAAGTATACTTTCTTTGACTCAATATTCCTTTGATAGGCTTAGCAGTTTCCAAGATTAAATAACATTTGAAAGAACCAAGAGCCTTTAATTCAAATAATGACTATAACTTCAACTGAACTGGATCAACATAATTGATATTAGATCCAATTAAGATCATGTCATCCCCATAAACAAGTAAAATAATCAGTGAAGAACCAGATACCTGTGTGAATAACAAATAGTCATTCTTGGACTGTATAAAACTATGTTGCGGCAATGTAGATGAAAATTTACAAAATCATTGTCTTGAGCCCTACCTAAGTTCATATAATTCATTGAATAAAATCTCATAAAAAAAATATTACACAGGCACTGATTTTATATACATCACTAACTTAGCTAACTCATAACAAACTTAATTAAACTCTAATACTTGGAACCACCCCAATTTTATACTCAGTTCAAATCCAACATCCAACAACTCTAATATGAATATTGATTCAGCCTTGAATGTAAAGATCAAGGAGGGCAGACATTGAAGAAATTCTTATGAAGAGGGCATGTAAGACCAAGCATAAAGATTTACCAAATGAGCAAAGAGGAGTAAACTGGACTTGTATTCATTTTTGTATGATCCACAATATATCCATTAATTACACAACTCGTTCTTTTTGAGCTTCGTTCCTGACAGATACAAGGTTCATTTTTATCTCATTGCAAAGTCTACCCTCTATGAGACGAATAGGCAACCACAGCTTCGGCTTAACATCAACAACGTATGAGAGAGTTGTACTAACTTCTCGGACTTGAGACTGCTCACAATTTTCGCTGTTCAAATGCTGCAAAACCATTACCATTGGTTAATTAATTTTGTATAGTATGTTAACCAACCCTGTTGATTATGTGGTTTCAAAATAATATAAAATTTGAACATCTTCCAAAATGAATATTGAAACAAGTTAAAAGCAAAGGGGACTCCTTTACGCCAATAGCTAAAAGAAAAGGAGACATCTTTTTGTCAAAATAAATACTAGCAGTCAAGTTTTGCATAAATCATAATAACAACTTGGTCAATAGACTGAAATAATTACTAAACTTAAGTTTCCAAGATATGATTTCACACTCCACTTCTAGTTTTTCGCCAAGGAAGGTCGGTCATGGATGATGAATGTAGAATTTCACAACGTCAATCTCAGAAACGAAAGGTTTGACCTTTGAAAAATATTTATGATGAAGTGCCTCACATTATGCAAATTGATGTGATATATTATCCTAGATCCAGAAGAATTCTGAAATCAAGGGAACCCATTAATTCCTACCTGCAAAATCGACCATTTTCCTTCAAAGAGTTGAAAATCTCCTTCAATCATCTTGAATTCAATTTCACGCTTAATACCAGTAGGAAGAGTCTCCAATTCTTTCTCATAACAATCTACAATTCCTTTAGCATTGAATTTTATCCCAAATGCTATATTTTGCTGTCCGATCTGTTCAGGTAATGTAACAATAACAAATATAATTTCAAGTCAAATACATTAGCTAAGAAAATACTTTAAATGATGTCAATTTTTAATTCGGGTAACAGTAAAATAAAACATTGAGTGACATTAATTTGTAAAGCTTGCAATTCAGAGGAAGTAAATTAGGTAAAACCATGGTTGGCCTTACAACAATGTAATCTTATAAAAAGTTTGACATTAACCTGAATCATTCATTGTCACCCAAACTATAATAGTAATATGAGCATACATGCTCACACTCTGATTTCCAGAGTAAACTGCTGCACCAAAAAAGTGTAACATTAGTATTCATGTACTTCTAAGTTGTAGATACATCATAATGCATCATGCCATCATCATCACCCTGAATTGATGCCTAACCTGCATTTGATTTTATACCAAAATGGAGCTTGTTTTCTAAAAAATCACTCTTGTTTTAAAAACACTTGTTCTATGCTTGTTTTCTAACAATTCATGGAACAACAAAAAGAAAGAACGAAGTACAGGACAAAGCTCTAACAAGTTGTTACTAAACATTCATAAGCGCCCTCTTGTTTACATAGCAATTTTCGGGCGGCTAGGTAATAAGGACCACGGGTTCCATTACAGAGAAGCAAAATAAACCATCTAGTAAAGGAAGATCCCTACATAGCAATAGCAACACAGAAAGCAATTAAACTTGTACACTTACTGCACAAGTCCTCACGAGGGTTGTCCAATACAAATAAACTTCAACAAGAACATAAAGAAATACTCTAATTACATCTCCAAATTAATAAAGAATCAAGAATTTTTGATTCAGAAAATGAAAGCAAGCCCAAAACAACCCTAACACCTTATTTGAGATTGATCAAATCAGCAGAATGCAGCGTGAGACAAACAGCCAAAAAAATGCAACTAATTTCATAAAAAAAGATCAAACTTTAAGAACCCCTTTTGGAGCACAACACGTGATAGAGAGGAACCTGCAAAAGACGGGCATAATTGTCACCCTTTTGGAGCAACTGACTGACAGCAAGGCCAGGGATAAAATCAGCCAATCTCTCATAATCGGTCAAGATGTTCCAAACGGAAGAAAGAGAAGCTTCAATGGAAATTCTGGATTCGATTCTGCGCGAGTTCTTGTCCAGTTTCATCACCTCTATGCACACCCCATCCTCAACTAAGGACTCTTCCGACTCTTCAAGCCCCACATCGTCTAAAGTGATGGGGTCGGGTTCTGAAGCAGCAGTGCACAAGAAGGGTGTGGAGTTGGAGGAGCAAGGTTTGGGAGTGGATAGTGAATGATGGGTCTTGAAATGAAAAGGGTGGAAGAAGAAGAGAGAGGAGTGGGTTATGGGAATGGAGTTAGAGGAGAAGGAAGCGAGTGGTTGAGGGAATAGAAAAGCTGAGCGTGATTCTGAGGAAACTGGAATGGCGCGCATTGTTTCTGTGGTGCTCTCTTCTCCTCTACCATACTCTTTTTCTGTTGCGAAAACGCAAAACTACATGAACCATGTTCTTGAACTTGTCGCCCACAACAAAACAATCTTAAGAACATAGCGTGGTTTTACTGGTTAAGGTGAGAACACCAATGGTGTAACTATTGTTGTTAGTAGATAATTAATTAAAAAGGATTAAATACATTTTTAGTCCTCATTTTCGTTTTCGTGGTGTTTGTTATAGACGTCTTCCTCGTTTTAACAAAAGATTTACAATTGTACCGAATATTTAAAATGATATTCATTTTCGCAATTCGTGTTTTATTTGATCCTTTCATGTGAGGACGTTTAATTCAGTAACGGAGTATTATACAGTTAACAATGTTTGTATTACGTTACATGTTACATTGGAATGTGTTACGTGTCAGTGCTCCGTTACTGATTTAAATGGCGTAACAAAAAATGATCAAATAAACACAAATTGCGAGAATGAAAATCATTCTAAATATTTGGTACAAATGAAAACCATTTTAAACATTCTGTCAAAATAAATATCATATGCAACAAACAGTATGAAAATGAAGACAAAAAAAATATTTAAGCCTAATTAAAAATAGGCTTAAATATACATTTGGTCCCTATTTTTGTTGATTTTATTCAATTTGGTCCCTATATTCGTTTTATGTTCAATTAGGTCCTCATTTTCGTCAAATTGTGGTCAATTTGGTCCTTTTCACTAACGGTGTTTAAATGGTTAACGTTTTTGAACAGTATATGCCATGTGTCAACTCCTGGTTTTTTTGATTTTTTTTATTTTTTTTGATTTTTTTTTAATTTTTTAATTTCAAAAAAATAGTCCACGTGTCAAGTCACAATTGTGCCACGTGTCAATGCTACTGCCACGTGTCAGTTTGTAGTAGTATTATTCTTTTTGTTCAATTTAGTCCCAATTTTTATTAAAATAAATCAATTTTGTCCTTTTCAAATTGATACTAAATTTAATATCTTTTATACAAATTATATTAATATCTTTTCTAAAATTGACCTTTAAATTTATTATTTTTTAAATTCAATTATAAATTATTAAATTTAATTATAAATTGAATAAGTTCTTATATTTAATTTCTAAATACAATATAATTATTTAAAATATTATAAGAATATAATTATTAATTTTTTTCTAATATTTATATTCTAAAATATTTTTAAAATTGATATATAAAAATATTTTAAATATTCAAAATATTTTAGAAAAATAAACTAATATTTGTAAAATTAACATTTA